>Ga0210043_1001119_pt1 | contig 24438 bp, 23 predicted proteins | sample CryGeymet201501t_FD_183990 | JGI IMG/M metagenome (GOLD analysis project Ga0210043, IMG submission 183990) | Groundwater microbial communities from Crystal Geyser aquifers in Utah, USA - Crystal Geyser metaG 2015-01t (SPAdes) (version 2) | ecosystem: Environmental > Aquatic > Deep subsurface >... | reverse complement strand
GCTGCGCCATGTATACGAAAAAATCGAAAAAAAGAAAACAGAGCCGAAATAACGGCGATTGCATAAGACTAAACCATTTTGTGAACAATATTAATCGGTCGCCTGAAAGGTTTATGAATTATTCAGGTTATCATGATGAAGTTGCAATCTGATGCCGAAACAGTATGCAGTCAGGCTCCCGGGTTCGGTCGCTGTCCAGAGAGCCGACTCAAAGAGAGCCGGACTGGTTTTATTGGCAGCCAACAGGTGATCCGCATATTGAAGATGATTGTGGGTTATTCGCCGCAGCATGGCTCTATGTGCTATGCTGGACAGGATACGGGAGGCTACCGGGCGCTTCAGTATGGACGCGACTCGTTAGAACTGGCACCAAATTTGCAACAGGATGCAGTTATGGATGTTGAATACGCAACATATCCTCCGCCAGACGGATATTCTCAGGAGCAGCTGATATCCAGTGAGCAGATGCATCGCATCTACAGTCAAACAAAAACAGCGGTACTCGGCCACGGTGTTGCAGCCGTACTATTAAGTGTGATCCTTTGGGATATCAGCGAGCACAAGGTTATACTGGGTTGGTTGTTTTTTATTGTTTGCGTACTTGTCGCAAGATATGCGCTTTATGCCGTGAATAAAGCAGACAAGTCTGCAGACAGGCGTGCGGATTTCTGGATCCGGATCTATACGGTTTTTGCCTTTCTGTCCGGTGCCGCGTGGGGGGCCACCGGGATCATATTCTTCACCCCGGACTCGACGCTTTATCATGTCCTTATCAGCATGTGGATATTGGGGGTTAGTGCTGGTGGTGTGATCGGATACTCGGTGAACCTGAGAGTGGCTACGGCTTTCTTTTTACCTTGCGTATTGCCGGCTTCCGCTTACATGTTTTACATAGGGGATAGCCTACATGTGCTGGTTGGGCTTGGGCTGCTTGTATATGCCATCATTGCAATCATTACGCTGCTCCCTATTCACAGATCAATCATGTTGGCCATTAGAACCAATCTGGAGCTTCATCAGGAGTTGACCAAACGCAAGCAAATTGAAATTCAGTTGAGCGAAAGTGAGGGGCAGTTTAAAGCGCTGTTTGATCACTCTCCAGACCCCTGCTGGATTATTGATGAACATAATCTGTTCAGGCTATGCAATATAGCGGCGGCAAAAACGCTTGGTTACAGTGATATAGAAGAGCTTGCATCAGTTCACCCTTCCGAGCTTTCACCAGAGTTTCAGCCCGATGGTCGCGAATCATACGAGAAGGCCAATGAGATGATGGCTATTGCACAGCGCCAAGGTGTTCATCGTTTTGAGTGGAGCCATTGCCGCAAAAATGGTGACTGTTTTCCGGTCGAAGTGACGTTATCCCGTTTAGAATCATCTGATAACAAATACCTCTATTGTGTCTGGCGTGATATCACTGAGCGCAAGAAGGCAGAAGAGTCACTGCGCAAGCTTTCCCAGGCCGTTGAACAGGCTGGTGAATCCATATTGATAACAGACAAACATGGAACAATTGAATATGTGAATCCTTCGTTCACAAGAATGACAGGTTATACCCCGGAAGAGGTGATGGGCAAAAATCCCCGCGTGCTGAAGTCCGGCAATCAGACGTCTGAATATTACCAGAACCTTTGGCAAACCATTACCAGTGGCAAGGTTTGGAGCGGGACTATTTCCGACCGCAGGAAAGATGGCAGCCAGTATCCTGCGATCATGTCCATCTCGCCCATATTGGACGGCAACAATCAAATTTCCCATTATGTTGGCATTCAGCAGGATATGACCGATCACCAGTTACTTGAGGAGAAATTCCATCAGGCACAAAAGATGGAAGCAATTGGTACATTGGTTGGTGGTATTGCACACGATTTTAATAATATTCTGGCGGGCATCACCGGTAATCTCTATCTGGCCAAAAAACGAAGCAAGGAAAACCCCGGGGTGCAGAAACAACTCACTGCTGTTGAAGAGCTATCCTTTCGAGCAGCCGGCCTTATCGATCAACTACTCACTTTTGCCAGAAAGGATCGAGTGGTGATGCAACATTTTTCCTTAACGCCTTTCATCAAGGAAACCCTCAAACTTCTGCGTGCTTCAACGCCGGAAAACATAGCCATCAGCCACGATATCTGCACAGACGCATTGACTATCAAGGGCGATGCCACGCAGCTACATCAGGTCTTGATGAACCTGGTCAATAATGCACGGGATGCAGTAGAAGATGTGCTTGAGCCCGCCATTGCTATCAAGCTTGAGGCATTTGTTACGGATGATCAGTTCATTAAACATCACCCCTATTTCCAGCCGGGAAGATATGCCCATTTAAGCGTGACGGATAATGGTGTCGGTGTTCCCGATGGGAGCGTTGAACGTATATTTGAGCCATTTTTCACCACCAAGGAACAGGGCAAGGGTACCGGTCTTGGTTTGGCCATGGCCTTTGGCGCAATCAAAACGCACGATGGATTTATTGAAGTAGATAGTGCGAAAGGGGAGGGGTCAACATTCCACGTTTATCTTCCCCTTGTCGAGGAAGAAATGGCGCCGGTTTCACCGGATCAGGAGCAGGAGGCTCTGCATGGCAATGGTGAGTGTATCCTGCTGGTTGATGATGAAGCGGACATCCTTATGGTTGGCGTAGAAATATTGGAAACCTTGGGTTATCAGGTGTTAAGTGCCCCGGATGGTGTGGCGGCTGTTGATCTGTTTCTGGCCAATCAGGATAAGATTTCACTTGTCATTACCGATATTGTGATGCCGAACCTGGGCGGCATCAAAGCGATTGAGCGTATAAGAGAAGTCAGACCAGACGTGAAGGTCATATTTACTACCGGTTATGATAAGAGGCAGGCATTGCCCGATGCAGTGGCTTTAGGAACGGTGGAGCTGCTTACGAAACCCTATAATATTAAAGAGCTTAGCAGGTGTATTGCTAATCAACTGGCATCATAACTGCATGTTCTGAGTGGTTGGAGCCCACGGCACTTCGCCTGCAGGGGCATGATTCGCGACCGTAAATGATGCGGTGGCGTGTCAGCATGTGACCTGAGATCGACCAGCGCGCTTAGCGCCAGACGCCGTCGGGCGAATGAAAGCTGTCGAGGGTCTTGATGTAGTTGGAGCGCTCAAACGCTGCCGGATCGATGGCTTTGGCGTGGCTGACGCTGCCCTTGAGCTGGCTGATCGATGTATACTCATGCTCCTGCATCCATAGCTCGATCCCTTTGAGCACCTCACCCAGATATTCAGGGCCGTGATGCAACAGGGCTGAGCACATATGCGTCACATCGGCGCCGGCCAGCAGCAGTTTGATGGCATCGTCAGCGGTATGAATGCCGCTGGTGGCGGCAAGCGTGATATCCACGCGACCGGCCAATATGGCGATCCAGCGCATGGAGAGTCGCGACTCCACGGAGGATGAGAGCTTCAGACTCGGAACCACCGCCAGTGTCTCCAGATCAATGTCGGGCAGGTAGTAGCGGTTAAACAGCGATACGCCGTCCACACCTGCCGCTGCCAGTTGCTGCACAAAGTTGCCGACCGAGCTGAACTGGGAGGAGAGCTTCATGATCACCGGAATGCGAACCTCTCTATTGACCGCGGTAAGCACCTCTATATAGCGCTTCTCCACATCAACTGATGTCTGGCTCAGATCATTCGGCATGTAGTAGACATTAAGCTCCAGCGCATCGGCACCGGCCTGCTCCAGCTCTCTGGCATGGGCGACCCAGCCACCGGGAGTGGTGCCGTTCAGGCTGGCAATCACCGGTATCTCCAGCGACTGCTTCAAACCCTCCAGCTGCTCCAGATATGCTTCCAGATGGGTTTTATAAGCGGCATCGGCAGGCAGGTAGCTGCTGGCCTCGCCATGGCCGATTTCCTGATGATGCATCAGGTGATCCAGCCGCTCTTCATCCTCGCTGACCTCCTCTTCAAACAGCGAGTTCATGACAATGGCTGCGGCACCGGCATCTTCGAGTCGCTTGGCCAAATCAAGGTTACGCGCCAGCGGTGAGGCGGAAGGCACCAGCGGGTTTTTCAGTTTCATGCCCAGGTAGTCGGTCGACAGATCAATCATGATGCGTCCTCATCTTTATCATAGGAGAGTGATGCCAGCTGTTCGTAGTGATGGAATCGCTCCAGTACTCCGGCCTGCGCCCGTTGCATCAGTGCTTCGGCGGCCTCCGGATGGGTGGACCAGAGCATGGCGAAGCGTGCCTCGGTTTTGGCGAAATCCCGGTAGGGGATGGTCGGTTTTTTCGAATCCAGTTGCAGCGGATTTTTACCCTCGGCAATGCGGCGCGGATCAAAGCGCAGCAGGTTCATATGGCCGCTGTTGACCACCAGCTCCTGCTGCCGGATGTTATGCGAGAGATCCACACCATGGGCAATGCAGGGGCTGTAGGCGATAATCAGTGACGGACCGTCATAGCTCTCTGCCTCAATGAAGGTTTTCAGTGTCTGCATATCCCTGGCACCGTAGGCGACATGCCCGACATAGACATGCTCGTATGCCATGGCGATCATCGACAAATCCTTTTTGGCTACCGCCTTGCCACCGGCGGCAAACTTGGCCACCGCACCAAGCGGTGTGGATTTGGACATCTGGCCGCCGGTGTTGGAGTAGACCTCGGTATCGAGTACGAGGATATTTACATTGCGGCCACTGGCCAAGACATGATCCAGGCCGCCGAAGCCGATATCATATGCCCAGCCGTCACCGCCGATAATCCACACACTCTTTTTGACCAGATAATCGGCCACCGATTCAAGATCGCGGGCCATCTCACTGTCAATTGCAGTCAGCTGCTCTTTCAGTTGCCCGATACGCTTTCGCTGCTCGTGTATGCCCGGCTCATGCGACTGATCGGCGGCCATGATGGTCGCAATCAGCCCGGCATCGAGTTGCAATTCGGCTGCCTGCAGCAGCTGTTCGGCATAATCGCGATGGGCATCGATGGCCAGCCGGAAACCGAGGCCGAACTCGGCATTATCCTCGAACAGCGAATTGGACCAGGCCGGCCCGCGCCCCTCGCTATTGGTGGTATAGGGGGTGGTCGGCAAATTGCCGCCATAGATCGAGGAGCAGCCGGTAGCATTGGCAATGACCATGCGATCACCGAAGAGCTGGGTGGCCAGCTTGATGTATGGCGTTTCGCCGCAGCCGACACAGGCACCGGAAAATTCAAACAGCGGCTGCGCCAGCATGGCTCCCTTCATACCGTTCCAGCGGATCTGTTCGCGGTTGTATTCGGGCAGTGTCAGGAAGAAAGCCCAGTTTTCGCTCTCCTGCTCCCGCAGCGGCGGCTGCGGCGCCATGTTCAGTGCCTTGTGGCTGGCATTGCTCTTGTCCCTGACCGGGCAGATCTCCACGCATAGGCCGCAACCGGTACAGTCTTCGGGGGCCACCTGATAACTGATCTGCATGCCGTCGTCGAACTCGCGACCGATGACCGGTACATGCTTGAAACTCGCCGGTGCACCGGCTGCATCTTCAGGCGTAAATACCTTGGCGCGGATGGCCGCATGCGGACAGACAAACGGGCATTTGCCGCAGTGGATACAGATCTCCTCATCCCAGACAGGAATCTCCAGTGCCAGATTGCGTTTCTCGAATGCCGCCGTACCCAGTGGCCAGGTACCATCGGCCGGCATACGGCTTACCGGAATGGCATTGCCCCGCCCGGCAATGATCTCGCCGGTGATCTGCCTGACAAAAGCGGGTGCGTTGGCCGCAACAGGTAGCGGCATCTGCGAGCTGCTACTGGCCAATTCCGGCACCTCAACTTTGTGCAGGCAGGCCAGAGCGGCATCAATGGCGGCAAAGTTGCGCTCGATGATCTTCGCCCCTTTGCGCCCATAGGTCTTCTCGACAGCCTGTTTGATCCTGATGATCGCCTCATCCTTTGCCAGTACGCCGGAGATGGCGAAAAAGCAGGTCTGCATCACGGTATTGATGCGTCGTCCCATGCCGGATTCTGTCGCTACCTTGTAGGCATCAATGACGTAGAACTGCAGTTTTTTATCGATCATCTGTTGCTGCATGGTTTTTGTCAGCTCATGCCAGACCACATCGGCCGGGTGGTGCGAGTTGAGCAGGAATACCGCGCCCTCTGCGGCATGGGCCAGCATATCGTAGCGCTCCAGAAACAGCGGCTGATGGCAGGCGACAAAATCAGCCTCGTCATGGCCGATCAGATAGCTCGAGTGGATGGGCTTTGGCCCGAAACGCAGGTGCGATATGGTGACCGCACCCGCCTTCTTCGAGTCATAGACAAAATAGCCCTGAGCATAGCGATCATTATCTTCACCGATGATCTTGATGCTGTTCTTGTTGGCCGAGACCGTACCGTCCGAGCCTAGACCATAGAACATGCAGCGGGTGACACCGGTATTGGCGTCGACGTGGATCTCATCCCAGGCAAGGCTGCTCATGGTGAGGTCATCATGAATACCGATGGTGAAATGGTTTTTCGGAGCTTTCCCGGCAAGCTCGTCGAATACCGCCTTGATCATGCCCGGTGTGAACTCCTTGGAGGAGAGGCCGTAGCGGCCGCCGGTGATGCGCGGCATGGCGGCAAATCGATCGCCACCACTGCCGCTATACTCGGCCAGAGCAGTCACGACATCCTTGTACAGCGGTTCGCCACCGGCTCCCGGCTCCTTGGTGCGATCGAGTACGGCGATCTTTTTCACCGTAGCCGGAATGGCAGCGATCAGGTGTGCGGACGAGAACGGGCGATAGAGGCGCACCTTGAGCAGGCCGACCTTTTCGCCGCGAGCCAGCAGGTGATCCACAGTTTCGTGTGCAGCTTCAGCCCCCGAGCCCATGATGACGATGATGCGCTCGGCATCTTCAGCACCGTGATATTCGAATAACCGGTACTGCCTGCCGGTCAGCTCGGCATAGGCATCGAAACAGGCCTGCACGATATCCGGCATGGCATCGTAATAGGGGTTGACCGATTCGCGCCCCTGAAAATAGACATCGGGATTCTGGCTGCTGCCGCGCAGTACCGGTGCATCCGGTGTTAATCCCCGCTTGCGATGAGCCCGTATCAGCGCTGCAGGCAGCATGCTGCGCAAAATATCATCATCCGGCACCTCGACCTGGTTCACCTCATGCGAGGTGCGGAAGCCGTCGAAAAAGTGCAGCAGTGGAATCCTGCCCCTCAGGGTTGCCGCCTGAGCAATCAGCGCAAAATCCATCACCTCCTGTACCGAGTTGGAGCTGAGCATGGCAAAGCCGGTCTGGCGTACGGCCATGACATCGGAATGGTCGCCGAAGATGGAGAGCGCCTGCGCCGCGATGGAGCGGGCTGCGACATGAAATACCGCACTGGTCAGCTCACCGGCGATTTTGTACATATTGGGAATCATCAGCAGCAGTCCCTGCGATGATGTGAATGTGGTGGTTAGCGCGCCGCTCTGCAAAGAGCCGTGTACGGTGCCGGCGGCACCCGCCTCGCTCTGCATTTCAACCACTTCCGGTATGGCACCCCAGAGATTCTTGCGCCCCTGATTCGACCAGGTATCGCTCATCTCTCCCATGGCCGATGAGGGGGTGATCGGATAGATGGCTATGACCTCATTGGTGCGGTGCGCAATATATGCTGCCGCCTCATTGCCCTCGATGGTTAACTTATGCTGCCCGGCCATGCCCGCCTCCTGCTACAAAACGAAACCTAGTTTAAACCTAAATGCGGAGTTTTGCATGCCTGAGGATCATCACTGCACGCCTGAACCTCATCCGGGCGAGTTTATATCGGTTTGATGGGCAGGGTAGCTGAAATAGTTGCGAATTGCTGCGGGGATGGAGGCGGCACTTTCGCTGTTACACTGATCTTCAGGCAGATAGATCACCAGCTTCAGCGGTGTTGCCAGCGGGAAATCCTGCACGGTGTCGATGATGTATTTTTCGGCGTCGTTATCCAGATCCTTCTCGATAAATGGAGCCGGATCGAGTGAGTTAAACAGTCACCTGATCTCGTTCAGGCGCACTTCAACCAGATAGTGGCCATCCTCGCAGCTGTAGTGAGCTGCCAGTCGACGCACGCTGGAGAAGAGATGCATGGCTCAGAACGAACTGTTCGGCTGCGTGAGGAATTCCACTTCAGCCGCTGTCGATGTCCTGCCCAGAATGGCATTGCGGTGGGGATAGCGGCCGAAGCGGTCGATGATGATCTTGTGCTTGATCTCGAACTCCAGGTTGAACTCCACACCCGGCTGATCGAACAGTTTGATCGCCTGAGCATGGATAGCCATCGATTCGCTGTGCATATAGGGCATATAGAAGAAGGCTTTTTCCGGTGCATCAACCGCATGATCGGCGCCGATACGTATCGCCTCCTGTGCCAGCACCAGCGCCATGCCGTCACAGGCGAAAGCCCGGGGTTTGTCCCGGTAAATATTGCGTGAGAATTGATCGAGTACAATAATTTCAGCCAGACGTCCTGCCGGCTCCTCGCGCCAGTGATAGAGCTTGGCGGCGCTCGCATCGGCATGTAGTTCGCCAAAGCGCTGCCGAATTTCATGGTCCAGTGCGGGATCGGCTACCCACCACTGGCGCGGTTCCAGCTCGGCGAACCAGAACTGCAGCACTTCAAACATGATGATTTTGAAAAAAGTCATCAACGCGCCCATGTACGGGCGCGCAAATCAATCGCTTGCTTTGCAAGTGCTTGATTTGTAAGGAAAGTAAAAATCGCACTTTTTGCTTTCCGATGAGTAAAAAGGCCATGGATGGACTTTTTACGACTTTATCAAACATGCCGCTCAAGCAAACTCCGGCAGCAACTCCGCTGCAAATACCGGTCCGTCCACACAGACGCGGCGGTACTTCTCCTGACCATCTTCAATCGTTTTCACCACGCAGCCGGCACAACCACCCAGTGCACAGGCCATGTGCTCTTCCAGACTCAGAAAGGTCGGCAGCCCCATGTCACGGCCCAGCCTTGCCACCGCATGCAGCATCGGGTGCGGGCCACAGGAGAGCAGCACGCAGCGGGCGCGTTCGTCCGGACGCAGGGCACTGAGATAATCGCGTGCCAGATTCGGCACATGGCCTGCATAGCAGCCGTAAAGGCCGGCATTGGAGGCAAGCCGCGATGGAATGTCCCGCTCTTCCAGTGACCGTATGGCGAGGATGGCATTGCCATTGATGCCGGGCAGCAACGTGGTCGACGGTTTCAGTGCAAACGGAAATTCAACTTCGGAGCCGGCAAATACGATGCAGTCGGCCTTGCCCTGCAGCTGGTCGGCAGCAAAAATCATCGGTGGAATACCGACACCGCCGCCAATCAGCACATATCGCTTTGCGTTGTCGGAGAGGTCGAACGGCACGCCGATCGGTCCCAGCATCGGTATGAGATCGCCCGTTTTACGCTCCGAGAGCAGCCGTGTGCCATCGCCGATGGCTTTGTAAAGCAGATCAATAGTACCGCGTTCAGGATCGGTGAGCATGATCGATATAGGGCGGCGCAGGGCCCGTTCATTGGATACGCGCAGATGCACAAACTGACCCGGTCGGGCTCGCGCAGCTGTTTTCGGCGCGTGCAGGCGCAGCACATACTGATCACCCGGATGGGTCACATGAGCCAGTACCCGTGCCTGCTCTTCAAACAGGGTATTGTCGTATTCATTAGCCACAGACAACCCCTTCAGCGAAGACAATGCGTCCGGCTTTGACGGTGTGGCTGACCTGGCCGGTCATCTGTTTGCCGTGCCAGGGCGTGTTTTTACCTTTGGATACCATCGCTTCACGATCCACGATCCATGTTGCATCGGGATCGAAGATGGTGATATCGGCTTCGGCACCGGTCGAGAGCGTGCCGGAAGCAAGGCCCAGCAGACGGGCCGGATTACAGGTCATTTTGGCTATCAGATCGGACATGGTTAATGCGCCGCTACGTACCAGCTCGAGCGATACCGGCAACATGGTTTCCAGCCCCACGATGCCGAACGCGGCACACGACAGGCCACAGCGTTTGTCGTCATCATGATGCGGGGCGTGATCGGTGGCGATCACTTCAATGGTGCCATCGCTCAGGCCTTCGATCACGGCCAGACGATCCGCCTCTGTTCTCAGCGGCGGACTCATTTTGGCATCCACATTATAACCCAGTACCTCTTCTTCGGTCAGGGCAAAGTGGTGGGGGGCCGCTTCCGTAGTTACTTTTAGTCCCTGTTTGCGCGCCTGTCGTACCAGCTCCACGGCGCCTGCCGTGGAGATATGCGCCACGTGGTAGCGGGCATCGGCGAGCTTGGTCAGCATGATGTCGCGGGCAATCATCGAATCTTCACCGACTGCCGGCATGCCTGAGACACCCAGCTGGGTGGAGATCCACCCCTCATTGACGGCGCCGCCCTTGGTCAGTGTCTGTTCTTCAGCATGCTGGATAACTAAAAAACCGAAGCTGGCGGAATATTCGAGAGCCTTGCGCATGACGCCGGCATGCCAGATCGGCAGGCCATCATCGGAAAAGGCCACGCAACCGGCGCGGGAGAGCTCGCGCATCTCGGTCAGCTCCTTGCCGTCGAGATTTTTTGTCACCGCACCAATCGGATGCACATTGCACAGGTTTACCTGTCTGGCGCGTGCCACAATCTGCAGCGCAATGCCTGCATGATCGATATGCGGCCCTGTATTGGGCATGCAGCACATGCTGGTGACGCCACCGGCGACAGCTGCACGGGAGCCCGATTCAATGTCTTCCTTCCACTCCTGACCGGGCTCGCGCAAATGCACGTGCATATCGATCAGGCCGGGGCAGACCACCTTGCCGGTCGCATCAATCACCTGATCCGGTTTACCCTCATAGCTACCGATGCCGGCAACCCTGCCATCACTGATCCACAGATCCGCGACGGAATCTATGCTGTTGGCCGGATCAATGATATGGCCGTTTTTTATCAGCAGTGTGCCGCTCATATCAGTGACCCCTGTGCCTTGTCATCGGACAGCGGCAAGCCACTGTCCGTACTCTTCTCTTCTTGCATGCCGCCGCACAGGGCGGTGAGTACGGCCATGCGTACGGCAACACCATGCTCCACCTGATTGAGGATATGACTCTTTACCGAATCAGCTACATCGGTGGCGATTTCCATGCCGCGATTCATCGGGCCCGGATGCATGACGATGCAGTCGGGGCCTGCTGCGCGCAAACGCTTTGCATTCAGACCGTAAGCCTCGTGATATTCACGGATAGACGGAAAGGCACAGCTGTCGGTCAGCCGCTCGCTCTGGATACGTAGCATGTAGACGGCATCGGAACCCGGGAGGGCGGCATCAAAATCGTGATACACCTTGCAGCCATAACGCTCAATTTGCGCTGGCAGCAACGTTTTCGGGGCCACCACGCGCATCGTATAGCCCAGCTTCTGCGCCGCCAGCAGGTGCGAACGGGCCACGCGCGAGTGGGCGATATCACCAACGATGGTAATGATTTTCCCCTCCGGCGAGCCCCATGCCTGTTTCAGCGTCAGCAGGTCGGTGAGAATCTGGGTCGGATGCTCATGTGCACCATCGCCGGCATTGACCAGTGCGGTATTGGGCAGGTGTTCGGCCAGGAACTCACAGGTGCCGGCCAGTGAGTGACGGATGACCAGTACATGCGGCTGCATCGCCGCCAGTGTCTGGCCGGTATCGAGCAGTGTCTCCCCTTTTGTCGTTGCGCTGGTTGAGGCAGAGATGTTGATAACGTCGGCAGAGAGTCTTTTGCCGGCCAGTTCAAAACTGGTGCGGGTGCGCGTAGAGTTTTCAAAGAAGAGGTTGATGATGGTTTTACCGCGTAGTGTCGGTGCTTTTTTGATGGCGCGGCGGTTGACCTCGATAAAGGATTCACCCATGTTGACCAGATACTCGATCTGTTCACGCGAAAGGCCGGCGATGCCGAACAGGTGTTTGATGGCTTTCATGGCTGCTCCTTAGTGCCGGCTGGCTCACGTTGTTCGATATACCATGGCCCTTGCGTGACCAGTTTGATCGAGCAGCCGGGAGCGGCATCATAATTCAGGCCTACCAGATCAGGCGCGATGGGCAGCTGATGGCCGCCGCGATTGACCAGTACAGCCAGTTTGACAGCGGCAGGACGCCCGTAATCAAAGATCTCTCCCAGCGCTGCCCGAATGGTGCGGCCGGTATAGAGCACATCATCGATCAGCCATATCGTCTGGCCGCTGAAGTCATGCGGTAGCTGCGATGGTTTGACTTCCGGGTTAGGGGCGATGGTATCCAGGTCGTCGCGATAGAATGAAATATCCAGATTGCCGCGACAAACCTGGGCGCCGCGAGCCTCCAGCCGCTGTTGCAGGGCATTGGCGACTTTTGCGCCGCCGCGCTGGATGCCGATCAGATGGATCTGCTCGCCCTGTATGGCGTCGGCCATCTGTACAATGGCATCTTCGACCGCCTGATGGTCAAATATGATGCTACTCATAGTGGTTTCCCCGTGAGATGCGGATTGGTGGCCAGAAAGTCTTCCAGAATTACCGCTGCAGCTGTTTGATCCAGTTTTTCCAGAACCTTTTTTTCGCGCAGCCCCTGCGCGTAGAGTCGCTCTTTTGCCGTCCATGTGGAGAGGCGCTCATCCTGAAAGGCGACAGGCAGCGGCAGTGTTTTTTTCAACTCGGCAACGGCGGCACGGGCATCAGCAGCCTGCACCCCTTCCGTGCCATCCATGTTTTTTGGCAGGCCTGCGACAATGGATTTTGCCCCGTATTCGCTCACCAGTTTCGCCAGCTGTTTCGGCCAGCCATGATCTCTGCGCATCAGGCAGGTCACACCGCGGCAGCTGATGCCGAGGCGGTCGCAAACGGCAACGCCGATGCGCTTCATGCCGATGTCCAGGGCGATCAGCGGCAGGGTGAAATCAGGCGGCAGTTGGTTGTCGGCAGGGGATTGATTGGGAAGGGGATGCTCTGCCCGGCTGGTGTCGGTCACTGGATCAGTAGTTGAGCAGGATGGATCGGTCATCAAATCCGAAATGATGCAGCGTTTCCGTGCATGCGTCTACCATCACACTCATGCCCGCCAGGCATGCCACGGCATGGCTACCATCGGGGGCATCGGCTTCCAGCGCATACTGCACATAACCGATCGGTCCGTCCCAGCTGTCATGACCGGCTTCCAGTGTGATTGAAACCTCAATGTCGTGGCTGCCCAGCTCAGCCAGCTCATCGGTCAGCATCTGATGCATCGACGTGCGAAAACCGGCATAGATAGCCACTTTGCCGAAATCCGTCCGGTGACTGATAATGTGGCTCCACAGGCTGCGCAGCGGTGCAATGCCTGTGCCTACACCGATCAGGTAGACATCACAGCCCTTATGCGCATCCAGATCGAAACCCTTGCCCATCGGTCCTTCCACTTCCAGCTCTTCACCGGGCTGCATGTCGCACAGGTAGGCGGACAACGGGCCGGCATTTTTAATATAAAATTCATACGATGAGAGCGACTCAGGCCCCGATGCAATGGCAAAATAACCTGCTGCCGGCTCCTTGACTCCGGGAATGGCCAGCCGCACATATTGACCGGCGGTAAAGGATCTGACCGGCTCGCCGTCCGGAGACTCAAGCGTCAACTGCATCACGGTTTCATGACAGGCAGGATCAATCATTCGGATGTTTTCTTTGACCCGCATGCGATAAGCAGAAGAGTTGTGCACTAGCGACCTCCATTAAGAGGCAGTATTGGAACCAAGGGGAACAAAAGATGCAAGCAGGAAAATGTCTGGAATTGAGAATGCAGGCAACAGCGATGGCTGAGGAGGCGTTCACGCAGCTGGCTGAGGCCTTGCAGTCACTGGGTATGGCGACCGAAACAGATGCCGACTCCGGTGTCTGCGAATACCTTGCCTGGTTCGGCATGGATGTCGACGGGGAAGCCGATGAAGCCAGGCGCCGCGCCCAGTTAACGGCGGCGATGCTGCTGGCGGGACTGGATGCTGCCGACTTCACACTGGCGACACTGGAGCAGCACGGCTGGGAGACGGCCTGGCAGAAGGATTGGAAGGCCATGCCTGTGGGCGAGCGTTTATGGGTGCGCCCCTCGTTCTGCGAAGCCCCTGTTGACGGACGTCTCGATATTGTGCTCGATCCGGGTATGGCCTTCGGCACCGGTACACATCCGACCACACGCCTCTGTCTGGAGGCGGTTGAGCGCATCTGCCTCAAACAGCCGCCGGCGACACTGCTGGATATGGGGGCAGGATCCGGGCTGCTGGCCATTGCCGCGCTGAAACTGGGTGCCGCATCGGCTCTGGCCGTGGATATGGAACAGGATTCCGTGGATGCATGTCAGGCCAATGCCGTGATTAATGGTGTTGAGCTGGATGTGTTGCTGGCCGATACGCCGCCCCGGCAGCAGTTTGATCTGGTTGTGGCCAATATTCTTGCCGCACCGTTGGTGTGGATGGCAACAGAGCTGTCGGCATGTGTTGCCGATCATCTGATTCTCTCCGGTCTGCTTACCACGCAGGTGGATGATGTCTGTGCAGCCTATACCGCCGAAGGGCTGGTCGAGGTGCGTCGCGACAGTCTGGAGGAGTGGGCCTCTGTGGAGCTGGTGCGTCGGTGAATTATATTGATGTCTTCAACGGTGATGCGGATGGTATCTGTGCGCTGCACCAGTTGCGTCTGGCGGCGCCATGTGATGCGCAGCTGGTTACCGGCGTAAAGCGTGATATCGCGCTGCTGCAAAGGGTGAGTGCTGAAGCAGGAGACCAGGTGACGGTGCTCGATATCTCGCTGGACAAAAACAGGCATGAGCTGCTGCGGCTGCTTGCCGGCGACGTGGATGTACACTATTTCGATCACCATTTTGCCGGCATCCTGCCGGAGTCGGAGCGGTTTGAGTGTCATATAGATACAGATGCTGATACCTGTACCAGTCTGCTGGTGAATGATTATCTGCAGGGTAAATACCTGCCGTGGGCTGTGGTGGCGGCATTCGGTGATAACCTGTTTGCGTCGGCACGGGCGGCAGCAATACCCATGGGGCTTTCCGAGGCGCAATTCTCGCAATTGGCACATCTGGGTACGTTGATCAATTACAACGGTTATGGCCTGACGCTGGATGATCTCCATGTTGCCCCGGATGCGCTCTACCGGGAGATCAGGCCATTTGTCGATCCGTTTGCCTTTTTGGCGGAATCACCTGCTTATCGCTTGCTGGATGAGGGTTTTGCCACCGATATCGCGCAGGCGCGGCAGCTGTCTGCCGGAATCGAGGATGACGCGATACAGGTGCTACTGCTGCCCGATGCCGCCTGGACGCGACGTGTTTCCGGCGTGTTTGGCAATGAGCTGGCCAGATCAGCGCCGAATCGGGCGCATGCGTTGATGACGCTGCTGCCCGGTGGCGACTACCGCGTCAGTGTGCGTGCGCCGCTGAATAACAAGTCCGGTGCGGATCTGCTGTGTATGCAATTTCCAACAGGTGGCGGGCGCAAGGCTGCAGCCGGTATCAATGCGCTGCCTGCCGATCAGTTCGACAACTTTGTCGCCGCTTTCAGGGCCGCCTACAGTTGAGTGTCGCTGAGGCCGCCGCTTGCTGCGCTGACGCTGATTGCAGCGTATTATTGTCAGCGCAACGGAGGTGGGCCGATGTATCTGATGATGTTTGATGTCGATGGTACGCTGACTGAATCGTATGCCTATGATCAGCAGGCCTATGCCAACGCATTTTTCGATGTAACCGGTTGCCGGGAAGTGAATACCGACTGGCATACTTACCGCCATGTGACATCGCATGGCATTACAGCAGAGGCGATACGCAACCTTATGGGCAGGGAGGCTCAGCCGGCAGAGATCATGGCGGTTGAGCCGGCGATGCTGGTGAGGTTGCAGGGGCTGTATCTGCGCTCGCCAGCGTTGTTTTGTGAGGTAGCAGGCGCTGCCGCCTTTCTGCAATACCTGCACACACGCAACGATGTCGCCATTGCGATTGCAACCGGATGCTGGCGGAGCGAGGCGCTGTTCAAGCTGCAGGCCAGCGGCATTGATATTGACGGCATTCCGCTTGCCTCGTCCGAAGATGGTGCGAGCAGGATCGAGATCATGAAAGCCTCGGCAGGTATGGCGCTACGGGGCACGAACAACCGCTGCTTTGAGCGGGTGATCTATTTCGGTGACGGACTATGGGATCTGAAGGCGGCGGCTGAACTCGGCTATCAGTTTATCGGCATCGGGCAACGACTGGCCCCGTTGCGCGCCGCCGGGGCAGCCGACCTCTGCCGCGATTATGGCGACAGAGACGGGCTTGCCCGTTTGCTGGCGGGCAAGCCCCCTTGTGAATAAGCTTATGCATCATAGCCCCGCCGAATTACTGCTCCGCGGATTGCGGCTCGCTCATGACCGGTGCAAGCAGGACAATGTCGATGCGCCTGTTTTTACTGCGGCCCTCTGCCTTTTCATTGTTGGCTACAGGGCGACTCTCACCGAAGCCCGTTGATGTGATGGTGCGCTTGTTGTCGATAAAACGGGCATCCAGATACTCCTGTACGGTAATCGCCCGACGCTCGGAGAGGCTCTGATTGTAGTCGTCGTTACCCATGGAGTCGGTATGTCCTTCCACGCGTACTGCTCTGTCGTCAAACAGGTCGATGGCCTGGCTGGCCAGCTCAAGCAGGTCGTAGGACTCCGAGGGGATGATGGCACTGCCGCTGGGGAACGCGATCGCCTTCATGCGGATAATAACATCGGCATCGGTAGTCAGGAACAGCTCGACCTGTGAGGGGTCGAACAGTTTAGCCAGCCGGGCGATCTTGGCTTCGGCGTCGCGTTTGAGCTGCAGCGTGTAGCGGGCTTGCCCGAGGCTGGAGCGTGTGTCGTCCAGCTCGGAGAGGTTGCCCTGTAGTGTCGCAATCTGCTTGCTTGCATCGGCCAGTTGCTGATTCGTTTCAGTCAGTTGCAATTCATAGCCGGAACGCATGCTGGCGATAGCTTCGGTGATCAGTTTGACGCGCTCATCCGATGTTGCGGCGCTGCCCAGATTCATTTTGAGCGCTAAAGCAATGGTCGCCATGTCGTTATTGCGGCTGTTTACCCAGCCTTCAACCTGAGCAGGGTCCTTCTTCAGCTGTTTACCGAGGCCTGCGATCTGCTGTGATGTGCGGGCACTTTCGACACTGTTTCTGCTCTCGTTATACAGTTGCCCGCGTGCGGCAGGGTTGCTGCTGACCAGACGCTCCACTTTTTTCAGGCCATCGGCTGCTTTGCCGAAGCTGAGAGGCGCATATGTTTTGCCATCCGCTTTGCGTGCTTCTGCAATCGCTCTGGCGATAGGGCGGGTCAGCTGTTCGCGCGCGGCTACGACCTCGGCCTGATAGGTAAGCAGGGTGGCCGTTTCAGAGCTTTTGCGGGCACGACGCATGTCGCCGGATTCAACGGCAGCAACCACATCTGCAAAAGCCTCTTCAGCTCGATCTGACAGGTCCTGGCGTCGCTCCGGCGTGCCGGAGGCATGCATGCGATCACGTGATTCGATCAGTTTCGGGAAATTCCTGCTCATGCTCAGGCTGTTGGTAATGGCCTGCTGTGCATATCTCTCGGCCTCAGCCGTTTTTTGCGCGGCGTAGGCATCTTTGGCGGCAGCATAAGAGGCCGGGGATAGCTCCTGCGCCCGTACAGCCTCAGCTTCTCCGATGAGAGGGGCAGCTTCACCGGCCCATACCGGTGAAGCTGCCATGGCAGCCATCAACAGCCCGCCTGCAATAAATTTATACATCTTCATTCTCCTTGTAGAGCTACAACTGTATGGTGTTGCGACGGCGCTGCTGTGCGGGAAGTCACAGCTGTTGGTGATTCCGGACGTTTAGATATTAAGCATTGTCCATATAGATAACAAGACGTGTTGTGAGGCTGGCTTCACACGATGCCGTAGGGCCGGCAGGCGTGTTTTACCAAGCGCTCTGTATGAGTGCTTGTTGCATCGCCACCCTGCTGCCGTTATAAGCCTGCCGGATGCGCTGTTAAAGGCAACAGGGAGAGTAGAGATGAGTGTACTGGCTGGAATTCATGCTGTGAAACATGCGTTGGACGCAGGCGATTCGATTGATGAGTTGTTGATCGAGAAGGGCAAGCACCACCCGCGTCTCAATGAGCTGGTTCATCTGGCCAAGAAAAAAGATATCCGCTTCTCCTTTGTGCCGAGAGAGGCGCTTGCACGACTGGCTGAAGGGGTGCCGCATCAGGGTGTAGTGGCAAAGTTGGTGGCGGCAGGAGCCGTTGCACTGCCGTCATTCGATGTGTGGGTCAAAACGATCGATATGGATACGGCTCCGATGGTGCTGCTGCTCGATCAGGTGACTGATCCGCATAATCTGGGCGCCTGTGTGCGTACGGCCGAAGCTGCCGGTTGTATTGCCGTGATTGTGCTGAAGGATCATGCGGCCGATGTGCATTCGCCTGTGGTGGCGAAGGCGGCATGCGGGGCGCTCTCACGCCTGCCGCTGTTGCGCGTGACCAATATGACGCGCTGCATTCAGGCACTGCAGCAGCAGGGTTTCTGGACGGTGGGTCTGGCCGGTGAAGCAAGCATCTCTATCTATGATGCGCCGCTCTCCGGCGCGGTAGCTGTGGTTATGGGCTCGGAAGATAAGGGCATGCGCAGGCTGGTACGTGAGACATGTGATCAGCTGATTCATATCCCTATGCCGGGTTCGGTGGAGTCGCTGAATGTATCGGTGGCTACAGGCGTGGCGTTGTTTGAAATCAACCGCAAGCGCTGTGCGGGCTGACCTGCCGGGATAGCCCGGCTTAAGCCATTGATCTGATCAGGCGGTGTTTTTTGGCGCGTGACTTTCCGTGTCGACTTTTTCAAACTTCTGCCCGCAGTACTGGCAGCGGGCAATGCCGTCTTTCAGGTTGATATATACGAGCGGGTGTTGTCCGTTATCTGAGCAGGATACGATTTCTTCCGTAGATCTGATAATGTTGCCCATTGTAAATGTCCCCCATTCGCAGGCTAAAGCCTGCAAAAAAAACGGGCGAATTGTGTCGGCAGGGTTTGATATGTCAAGTTTCTGCCGCTATTTGAGCCATAACAGGAGAGTGATGCGTGCATACAACAGATCGAGTGCTGATTGAAGGGCTGGAGGTGCGTACTGTCATTGGCATCTATGACTGGGAACGTGAAATCCGTCAGACGGTACGCCTTGATCTGGAGATGGCCTGGGATATTTCGCAGGCAGCACTCAGTGACAATATTGCCGATACGCTGGACTACAAGGCCGTATCCAAGCGCATGATCTCCTTTGTTGAGGGCTCCAGTTTCGGGCTGATCGAGAAGCTGGCCGAGCAGTGTGCGTTGATTGTTATGCAGGAGTTTCATGTGCCATGGTTGCGGCTGAAGATGTCCAAGCCGGGGGCTGTGCGCGGCAGTGAAAATGTTGCTGTACTGATCGAGAGAGGCGTGCGCAGCTGATGAGTAGGGTGCTGATTGGTTTGGGGTCGAACGTTGAGCCGGAATCAAATCTGCAGCAGGCGGCAAGCGCGCTGCGAGAGGCTTTCGGTGAGGTGAGCTTTTCACAGGTTTACCGATCCGCTGCTGTCGGTATGTCGGGTGGAGATTTCCTCAATGCCTGCTGCCTGCTGTCGACGGATCTGGCCCTGTCGCAGGTGAAAACAAGGCTGAAGCAGCTGGAAGATATGCAGGGCAGGGATCGCTCCGAGGGATCATGGAAGCCGCGCACGATGGATCTGGATGTGCTGGTTTATGATGAAGATGTGGTCGATGATGAGCTTTATCGTTATGCCCACGCATTCGTGCCTGCAGCGGAGCTGGTGCAGATGAAGTTACCGGAAGATTGTGAGGGATTAGCAACCGTAGTGTCTTTGCGCTTGTAAAACAGGCTGCCGGTCCTAGGATTCCATCTCTCAAGGCGTACACATATCCTGTTTGTTCAGGTGCGAGTAGCCATCGCTACAGGGGATTAAAACGATGTTGATCGCGGTTCCAGCCGAAACCCAGCTTCATGAAAAACGAGTTGCCGCCACACCCGAAACAGTAGCCAAGTTTATAGCTGCCGGTTGTACTGTTGTGGTTGAAAAGGGGGCGGGAATTGCCGCCAACTATCCGGATCAGGCCTATGTCGATAAAGGTGCGGCGCTGGCCGATGATTTTGCCGCAACGTGCGCTACTGCCGATCTGGTGCTCAAGGTTCGTCCCCTGAATGAGAGTGAAATCACTCTGGTGAAAAAGGGTGCGACGGTTGTCAGTCTGGTCTCACCATTTACCAATCCGCTACTGCAGCAGTATGCCGATGCAGGTATTGCCTATTTCTGCATGGAGATGGTGCCGCGTATTTCGCGTGCGCAGAGTATGGATGTGCTCTCATCGCAGGCCAATATTGCCGGCTACAAGGCTGTGCTGCTGGCCATGGAGCATTATCAGCGTTTCTTCCCGATGCTGATGACAGCTGCGGGCACGGTTCAGCCGGCCAAGCTGCTGATTATGGGGGCCGGTGTGGCCGGTCTGCAGGCGATTGCAACGGCCAGACGCATGGGCGCGAATGTGGAAGTGTTTGATGTGCGTGCCGCTGCCAAAGAGCAGGTGAAGAGTCTCGGCGCGCGCTTTGTTGAAGTGGCATCGGCTGAAGATGCCGAAGATGCCGGTGGTTATGCCAAAGAGATGGATGACGATTACAAGCAGCGTCAGGCCGATCTGATTGCCGAGCATGCAGCCAAATCCGATATTATTATTACTACTGCCCTTATTCCGGGCCGGCCCGCACCTGTGCTGATCACAGAAGAGATGGTGAAAAGTATGAAGCCCGGCTCGGTGATTGTTGATCTGGCTGTGGAGATGGGTGGTAACTGCCCGCTCTCCGAGATGGATCAGGTTGTGGTTAAACACGGGGTGACGCTGGTCGGTGTCGGTAATATTCCGGCGCTGATGGCGACAGACGCCAGCGCTCTTTATGCGCGCAATCTGTTGAATTTTCTTACGCCGATGCTGGATAAAGAGAGTGACGGTTTACAGATCAAGATGGACGATGAGGTGATTGAGTCGTCATTGATCTGCCAGAACGGCGCGTTTCTCAAGCCGCAACTACTGAAACAGGGAGAGAAGTCGTGAATGTAGATGCGCTGCACAATGCGGCACAGGCCGCACAGGATACAACTGCCGATCCTGTCATCTTTTCCATTACCGTTTTTGTGCTGGCGATTATCGTCGGCTATCACGTGGTGTGGAATGTGACGCCGGCGCTGCATACGCCGTTGATGAGCGTTACCAACGCCATCTCCAGTATTATTATTGTCGGTGCGCTGCTGGCGGCAGGTCCTGTGGAGATGAATCTGGCGACCGTACTGGGCCTGATTGCGGTCGGGCTTGCCTCGGTGAATATTTTCGGTGGCTTCATGGTAACGCAGCGTATGCTGGCTATGTTCAAGAAACGGGGCTGAAGGGGATACTCATGTTATCTGCAAACATGGTGGAGCTGGCGTATCTCGTCGCATCCGTACTGATTATTTTTGCACTCAAGGGGCTGGCCAGTCCTGCAACTGCGCGCCGTGGTAATGCCTTCGGCATGCTGGGTATGGGCATTGCCGCACTGGTAACGCTGCAGGTTGATGCCGTGCAGAATTATGCCTGGATTGTTACAGCCATTGGTATTGGCGGCCTTATTGGCGGTGTGGTTGCCCGCAAGGTGCCGATGACGCATATGCCGCAGACCGTGGCATTCATGCACTCACTGGTTGGTTTGGCCGCCGTACTGATTGCGGTGTCGGCCTGTTATGATCCGGTTGCCTATGGCATTGCCAATCATGAAGGCGGGCTCTATCTGGCCAGTCGCATCGAGCTGTTTTTCGGCACATTTATCGGCGCGATTACCTTTACCGCATCACTGATAGCATTCGGCAAACTGCAGGGGCTGCTCTCCGGCAAGCCGCTGGCCTTTGCCGGTCAACACTGGCTGAATCTGGTGCTGGGCATTGTGATGATCGGCTCCGGCATTCTGTTCTGCATCACCGGGGCCTGGCTGCCGTTTTTGCTGATGCTGGCGGTAGCGTTGTTGCTGGGTGTATTGCTGATTGTGCCGATTGGTGGCGCGGATATGCCGGTGATTGTCTCCATGCTCAACTCATATTCGGGTTGGGCTGCTGCCGGTATCGGCTTCACGCTGGGTAATAATATGCTGATCGTGGCCGGCGCTCTGGTGGGCTCATCCGGTGCGATTCTCTCCTATATTATGTGCAAGGCGATGAATCGTTCGCTGTTTAATGTGTTGCTGGGCGGCTTCGGCGGGGATGCGGTGGCTGCAACTTCAGGCGGCGGCGCGGTTGCCGATAGGCCGGTGAAGAGTGGCGCGGCTGAAGATGCGGCCTTCCTGATCGCCAATGCGCGATCGGTTGTCATTATCCCGGGTTATGGTCTGGCGGTGGCGCGAGCGCAGCACGCTCTGAAAGAGATGGTGGATGTGCTGTTGAAGAAGGGTGTAGATGTGAAGTTCGCCATTCATCCGGTGGCCGGTCGTATGCCGGGGCATATGAATGTGCTGCTGGCGGAAGCCGATGTGCCCTATGATATTGTTTTCGAGATGGATGAGATCAACTCTGAGTTTGCCGATACCGATGTGGCGCTGGTGATCGGCGCTAATGATGTGGTGAACCCTGCCGCCAAGAGCGATCCGGCAAGTCCTATTTACGGCATGCCAATTCTCGAGGCCTCAAAGGCGCACCACGTGATCGTGATCAAGCGCTCTCTGGCCGCAGGCTATGCTGGCCTTGATAATGATCTGTTCTATATGGATCAGACGATGATGCTGTTTGCCGACGCCAAAAAGGCGTGCGAGTCGATTGTTCAGGCGCTTGATTAGCAAGCAGCTTGAAGCCATGGGTATGGCTTCAAGCTGCGCGATAGCACTCGAAAACCGGTAAGCCATCGGCACTTCCATATTGACGATTGTATCAACCTGCTCCGGCAGGGGGGTAACGGCAAAAGCAGAGCCATTCAACATTCAGGATCAATGATACTTTATGCCGCCTGAATAGCCTCTATTTGCGCATCAGACCAGGCTAATGCCTGCGTATTAAGGTCTACCAGATCATGCGGTGACAATGGCCTGTAATGCGCCTCCAGCTTTGCCACCTCATTCCATTTGCAGTGATCTAAAGCTTTGACCAGATGTAATTTATAAGACTCCTCAGCATCATCGCGCAACAGGGCATCCTGCACTGAAGCAGGTAAGGCCATTTCAGAAATCACATCAGCCATCGGCTTATCAAGCAGTGCATCTAGCACGGAAAACATTCCCAATAAAAAATCATCTCCTATTTGATTTTTATTGCGAAGTTGTGCAATGGATTCCAACAGATGTCCACGATAGAGCGCCGTGCGCATCAATTCAGATGGCTTATCATCGCCCAACGAAGAGAGTGACAATAAAGAGAGCCAGCGCCTGACATTATTCAATCCTAGCAGCACCAGAGCCTGCTCAATTGAGGTGATTTCACGGCGCATGCCAAATGCAGCTGAGTTAATGTATTTCAACAGACGATAAGATAAACTGACATTTTGCTTAACCAGATCCTGTATTTCTGAAACCATTGTTGCGCTCATGATCTGCTGCAAGGCTCGTAACACTGATATTTTGGAATCGGACATGGTTTTGCTGTTTAATACATCCGGCTTACAGAAAAAATATCCTTGAAAATAATCAAAGCCCAAAGCATATGCCCGCTCATAATCCTCATGCGTTTCAACTTTCTCAGCCAGAAGCTTGCCTTCAAATCGCCGTAATACCTTCACATCCGCTTCCAAATTCTTGATAAATGGTAAATCAACCTTGATGACATCTACTATTTCAAGCAATGGATCCAAACGCGGTTCATATACGACATCATCTAACAGCAGAGTGTAACCTTTAGTCTTTAAATCCTTACAGGCTTTAATCACCTCTGCGGTAACAGGAACTGTTTCCAGAACCTCTATGCCAACTTTATGAGGAGGCAATACATCAATTGATATTTACACGCTTGTTGCCGGCCAAGCGGTCCAGTCCCACATCCATCAGGGCGCCCACCAGAACCTGTGCCGTCATGGTGTCTTCATTATCTAAAAATTTATTGCCCGCACTTCGAAACAGCAGCTCATAAGAGGTCACATCCTTATTTCTATCTAAAACTGCCTGACGGCCGATAAAAACTTCTTGCATCGTTATTGTTCCTCAGTGTTTCAAGCGGTTGAGTTCTGGCATGCCCTCTAGATGATGATTCATATTAATAAGTGCGTGCTTTTCAATATTCGGGCAGTAATTCTCTACAAGTATATGGCTATTCATGCTAAAAGCTGCACCAGGCGGAATTCCTGCGTATTCCGGTGAAGTCGGCACCTGATTCCAGTCGAACGCGACACCCTATTCCGGTGAAGTCGACACCCCCTTTGGGAGCCTGTTGCTGATCTGGACTGGTGCTACTCTGCGGGGTGTTTTTGGA
>Ga0210043_1001118_pt1 | contig 24458 bp, 24 predicted proteins | sample CryGeymet201501t_FD_183990 | JGI IMG/M metagenome (GOLD analysis project Ga0210043, IMG submission 183990) | Groundwater microbial communities from Crystal Geyser aquifers in Utah, USA - Crystal Geyser metaG 2015-01t (SPAdes) (version 2) | ecosystem: Environmental > Aquatic > Deep subsurface >... | reverse complement strand
TCTACCTCAATCTAACTATGACTATTGTACCAAGGAAACTTAGTTTCCTTAGAAACCTTCGAAGCGGTGACCCCGATGCAGAGCATACGGGGTATTAAAGAATAAATTTTCATTAGGAAAGATATAAATTCCAAAAATTTAAAGACTTAGGACTTAATCTTAACTCTGGAAGTTTCTCTAATAGCTGAGACTTGCCTGTTTTACTCAAAAGCCAACTAGCGGCCTCTTTATCGCCTTTTTCTAATATAGTTTGAACGATATATTTTTGATGATCCTGCCAATTTAATTCATCTAAATCATCCCCCCAAAAGTATTTGTGTAAGTTTTTAGGTAAGAAGGTTTCCATAGCCTATATTATAGATTAAATATGGTCTATTTTCATCCTCTAACTAAACAAAAAACCTCTCTACTTACCATTAAAATACTAATTAGAAATTGTCATAGTTGAAAAAAACCCATCCTCAAAAAGGTACGTTAAATTGTCTCTAGTAACTATAACCAGCTTGGCATATCTTTGACTAGCATCAAGGATATTATCACCATCATAGTCGGCATAAAAACCATTATTAGGAACAATATATTGACCAGGTTCAATCTGTGTCAGATTATCACTCTCTCGGTAAATTATGTCTCCTGATTGTGGAAGAATATCTGAGTCAATGAAACCATCTCCGTCATGATCTATCTCAGAAAGATTAAAATAATTTGCTATCCTAGTCTCTTGAAATAAAGATACCTGGTCATGTTGTAAATCATCACCTGCGTAAGTTTGATTAACATCTGTAGAAAGATACAATAAAAAAATACTGATCATTATCATTAAAGATAAATATGACCTTATCTCACTATATTTAACTTTTTCAGTATTCATCAAATGTTATTTACACGAATACAATAATGTATTCTGGAATTGGATTATACAATAAAAAAAACTAGGTGTGGGTGCACTCTCCGTTAGTTATAGTTGAGAGTTGGGAACTAATCCCAACCTTCATTAATGTATCCTTTGGCTTTCTTTTTCTAACTTTAAATCAGTTGAGTTAATTTTATTTAGTTTTATTCAAAATGAGGTAAATTTTTGCCATATCTTCATCATAACAGAATAAACTAAGTGTTGACACACATACCCCCTAGGGGTATATTGTTTGTATGGCAAATGACCCAATTGTAACTAAGCTAAATCGTGTTAAAGGACAACTTGACGGAATCACTAGAATGTATGAAGATGATAGGCAGTGCATTGATGTAGTCAGACAAATCATCGCTGCAAGAAACTCACTTTCTAGCATTGCCCGTGATCTATTAACCGATGAAGCCAGCAGTTGTTCTAAAGAAAGAAGAACCGAAGATCTAGAAAAAATATTAAAAGAGATATTTAAATATTAATTAAGAAAGGAAATTATGTCAGCATTACACTTAAACGATGACAACTTTCAAGAAATTATTGACAAGGCAAAAGCAGATGGACAACCAGTTTTCGTCGACTTTTATGCAGAATGGTGTGGGCCATGTAAAATGGCTGCTCCAATTGTAGACAAACTTGCCGGAGACTATCAAGGAAAGGCTGTCATTGCCAAGGTCAATGTCGACGAAAACAAAGTCGCAAAAGACTACGGCGTGATGAGTATTCCTACTGTCGTCATGATCAAAGATGGTGAAGAAATAGATCGTAAAATTGGATTCCCTGGTGAACAAGGTTACATTGAAATGATTGACCAAGCTTTAGGAGAATAATAACCTAAAATTAATTTTTGTTTAGAAAAAACTTAGGGGAGATTTATGAATCATACAAAAGTCGCAATCATCGGAGCGGGTCCAGCTGGAGCAAGCTGTGCCATTTATAACTCAAGAGCGATGCTAGAACCAATCATGTTTGCTGGTCTCAAATCAGGGGGACAACTAATGTTCACTTCTGATGTTGAAAACTACGCTGGCTTTCCTGATGGGATTAAAGGTCCTGACTTGATGATTAACTCTCACAAACAGGCCGAAAGATTTGGTACCAAAATTGAGTATAAGTATGTGACAGCAGTTGACTTCAGCCACAGACCATTCAAACTTTGGACTAGTGATGCTGGTCTCCCCTATGAAGAAATGGCAAAGCTAGATGAAGAAGAGTACCAAGCTAATCAAGAAAAAATTAAAGCCCAAAAGCCAGAATATACTGCAGACACGGTGGTCATTACTACTGGGTCTGAAGCAATTAGACTAGGTGTTCCCGGTGAAGATAAATTCTTTGGCCGTGGAGTGAGTGTCTGCGCTGTTTGTGATGCTGCATTCTTTAAAGACAAAAATACTGTAGTTGTTGGTGGAGGTGACTCTGCCATGGAAGACTCAATGGCATTGGCAAAATTTGCTAAGTCGGTCACGATAGTCCACCGCCGTGATTCATTTAAAGCAAGTAAAGTCATGCAAGAAAGAGTCCTTAATCATGCAAAAATTAAAGTATTATGGAACTCAGAGCTAAAAGAAGTCATTGGGGATAAAATAGTTAGTGGGGCTAAGATTTTTAATAGCCAGACCAATAAAACCACTGATTTACCGGCTGACGGCATCTTTATGGCAATTGGTCATCGACCTGTTACCAAAATGTTTAAAGATCAAATTCAACTTGATGCCCATGGTTATATTGTAACCAAACAAAGCCCTACTAAAGATGGTGTAGAAATGGCAAGTAATAACCTTGATGAGAATGGTCTCGTCATCTACCCAACCATGACTAGTGTTGAGGGAGTTTTTGCTGGTGGCGACCAAGTTGACCCCCGCTATAAACAAGCAATTGTCGCTGCTGGGGCTGGGGCAATGGTGTCTATTGATGCAGAAAGATGGTACGAAAGTAATCATCAGGATTAATACACAAGTACTAAAAACCGCACAATACAAAGGATAGCACCTGTCCAAACTTAGATTTAGAACTATTAGTAGTAGTTAGTTTTTTTGAACTCAACAAAGTTACAAAAAAAACACTTTAATAATAAATTAGTTAAAGTAAAACAAAAAAAATATGTCCAACCCTCATCAAAACTCCATTAAACAACTAGATAAAGTTGCCAAACTGCTACGCAACTCATATCAGGATAAAAAAAGATTTGATAATGCAATCAAGCAACTCAAAACTCCACAAAACTTCTTTGAGACAGACCTTGAAGTAACAATGGATGATGGTTCAATCAAGAAATTCAAAGCATTTCGTTCTCAACATGATAATGCTCGAGGACCATACAAAGGTGGAATTAGATTTCACCAAAATGTGTCTGCAGATGAGGTGAGAGCACTCTCGACCTGGATGACCTGGAAGTGTGCCGTAACTGGCATCCCTTATGGGGGTGGCAAGGGGGGCATCATTGTTAACCCCAAAGAACTTTCTGAAGGTGAATTGCAAAGACTTTCCCGAGCCTATGCCAGATTCCTCGCAGATAAAATTGGCCCTTGGGTAGATATCCCAGCACCTGACGTTAATACTAACGGACAAATCATGGCTTGGATGGTTGATGAACTGGAAAACTCAGTTTCAGTAGAAAGAAGAGCCAGTGAAAACCTATCCGCATCTTTTACTGGAAAACCAATTATGCTGGGTGGTTCTCAGGGTCGTGATGAAGCGACAGGTTTAGGCGGTGTCTTTATCCTGGAAAAACTAGCAGAGAAATTAGGTCAGGAAAGAAAACGTGATGTCACCATTGCCATTCAAGGCTTTGGGAATGTTGGTTATTGGTTTGCTCACCATGCTGATCAGCTTGGATATAAAGTTGTTGCAGTCTCTGGAAGTAAGGGTGGGATCTATGTTGAAGATGGTTTAGATCCAGCCAAAACACTTGAATGTAAAAATACAAAGGGTGGACTTGATACCTGTCTGTGTATAGATGGAAAATGTAGTGTCAGTAATGGTCGAAATATTACTAACGAAGAGCTACTTGAGCTAGATGTAGATATCCTCGTCCCTTCAGCTTTAGAAAACGTCATTACTAAAGACAACGCCGGTAAGATTAAAGCTAAAGCGATCATTGAAATGGCTAACGGACCAATTACTCCTGAAGCTGATGAAATTTTAGCAAAAAATAAAGTCCTGGTTATTCCTGATGTGCTGGCGAATGCTGGCGGAGTGACTGTGTCCTATTTTGAATGGGCCCAAAACCTGCAAGGTTATTACTGGACCAGAGATGAGGTAGTTGCAAAATTACAACCATTGATGGACTCAGCCTTTGAAGCGATGTGGATAATGTTAAAGCAACATCAGACGACGGGCAGATTGGCTACTTACATGAATGCTGTCAAAAGCGTAATTGATGCCATGATGTTAAGGGGTAGGATATAAAAGTTAGCCTTTAAATAAACCACTAAAGATCGTATCATCAAAGTTTAATTAGTTAGCAAAGATGATATACTAAGATTTACTATATGTTTGTATTTTTAGCTACTACTTTTTTGGCATTTTTAATTACTCCAGTAGTAATTCGCGTCTACAAAAAATACAAATGGCTTGATGACCCAAAGAAATCACAACACGCAAAAAAAACTCACAAACATCCTGTCCCCCGCGGCGGTGGGTTAGTCATTTTCTTTTCTGTAATTATCGCTGCTCTGCTCTTTCTTAATTTTGATAAATACTTAGTGGGAATCCTAGGTGGAGCATTAGTTTTAGCTATTGTTGGCTTTTTAGATGACATTTATGATATCCATCCTAAGTGGCGCTTAATGGCTGGCATTCTAGCTGGGTTGATTGTAGTTGGCTCAGGAATTGGGATTGCTTATATCAGCAATCCTTTTGAAACAGGGGTAATCCATCTCAATCAGCCTCAAATAGCCTTTGAGCTATTTGGTAAAACTAGAACAATCTGGATACTTTCTGACCTATTTGCCCTATTTTTTATCTTATGGAATATGAACATCGTCAATTGGTCAAAGGGAGTTGATGGCCAGATGCCAGGATTTGTCAGTATTGCCCTCGTCTTTATTGGTGTTCTATCTTACCGATTCATTGATGATCCCACTCAATTTAACACTGCTTATCTGAGCTTCATTGTCGCAGGATCCTTTGCCGGATTACTTTTCTGGAACTTTTATCCACAAAAAATTCTCCCTGGTTATGGAGCTGGCTCACTAGCTGGATATTTTCTGTCTGTTTTAGCAATTCTCTCGGGAGCAAAACTAGCCACTACCTTAATGGTACTAGCCATCCCCACAGCTGACGCTTTGTTCACTATTTCCAGAAGAATTATTGCTGGAAAATCCCCAATTTGGGGAGATCGGGGCCATCTCCATCACAAACTCCTTGATGTGTATGGCTGGGGCAGACGAAGGATTGCGGTTTTCTATTGGCTCACTAGCCTAGGTTTAGGCATTTTATCTTTGTATTTGAATACTCCCCAAAAGATTATTACAATGGGAGTAGTGATATCCATCGTATTTGGATTCTTAATATGGACAAAATTAAAAACTCACTCCCAATCTTAATTCTTCGCACTGCTCGTCCGCGCCAGTGGATGAAGAACTTTGCCCTATATGCATCCCTGATCTTTTCTGGATTTTTCTTCTATGTTCCTCAGGAAGGACCTTCTTATTTCCAAACTGTCACTACTGCCTTTGTCATTTTCTCTATGCTAGCCTCAAGTATTTATATTATCAATGACATTATCGATGCTGATTCAGATAGGCAACATCCATTTAAGAAAAAAAGACCAATTGCCTCAGGAAAATTACCAGTCACAGTTGCTGCTTTTACCGCGGCAGTATTAATCGTAACGGTCTTCCTTACTTCTTTCTGGCTTTCAGATTTCTTTAAACTATTACTTTTTGCTTATTTTCTTTTACAAATCCTTTACGCAAAATTTACGAAACACATTCCCATCCTTGATGTTGTTTCAATTGCCACCGGCTTCCTGATTAGAATTTATGCGGGGGCAGTTGTGGTGAACCTACACATGAGTGTCTGGTTCTTATTAACAGTTATCTCTGCCTCCCTTTTTCTAGCTGTGGGTAAAAGACAGTCAGAGCGAACTTTACTCGAGGGTCATGCCAACTTAGGCTCCACTAGAAAAACATTAAAACGCTATTCTCAGCGACTCTTAGATCAATATACTGGGATGTTTGCCAATGCTACATGGCTAACATATGCTTTGTTTACTTTTCAGAATGAGTACATTAAACCTCCTGAAGAATTACTTGGATTATATGGCATACTCCCTAGATCTTTCCAATCCACCAAGCTACTGATGATCACTATCCCTCTAGTTATCTTTGGAGTGATGAGATATCTCCAGTTAGTCTATGAGTCTAACCAAGGAGAATCTCCTGAGAAAGTATTAGTAAATGATAAACCATTGTTAATTACTGGGTTCGTTTTTCTGGGGACTGTGATGCTGATTATCTATGGGCTAAGCTAATATGATACTGATCTTTATCATTTTAGCCCTGATCTCGATTATGCCATATCTGAATAATAGTTTTCCCTATACTCATGATGGGGAGAATCACCTTGCCAGATTTGCAAACTATAAAGTAGCGATTCGTGAAGGTCAATTCCCCCCCCGCTTTGCCCCAAATTTATTAAATCACTACGGGTACCCTGTCTTTAATTATAATTACCCCTTAGCAAATATTATTTCTCTGCCCTTTAGTTTTTTAAAAATAAACTATGAACTAACTTTTAAAATAATTGTCTTTGCATTTGTTCTGGCCGGGATATTTGGAGTTAATCAGTGGCTAAAAAGTTTACAGTTTGATAAAAAAACCAGACTCTTTTCCGTCACCATTTTTGCCTTAACTCCATACTTAATTAACGCTCTATCGTACCGAGGAAATATTGGAGAAATAATGGCCTTTTGTTTAATGCCCTGGTTATTTTATTTTATTGAAAAACCTACTAGTAATATATTTACAAAAAATGGTTTTAGGTTCTTTTTTCAAACTTTAGTTTGGATAATGTTTTTCTTGTCACATAATATTGCCGTCTTATTTGGCACCCCTTTACTAATTATTTATGCTCTTTATAAATATAAAAAGGAAATAGTAAACAAACTCTCTATCCTACTTAGCTTTGCCTTAGCAGTTACTTCCACCCTTTGGTTCTGGTTACCGGCTATCTTTGAAAAGAATTTAGTCGTACTAGACAACGCTAACCTCAGTAAAGGATTTACCGAACATTTTCCAACAATTAACCAATTACTCGTTGCCCCATTTGAGTTTGGTTTTTCTAAGCTTGGCTCAATTGATTCTTTGTCATTTCAAATTGGTCTTGTCCAAATCTTTATTCTCCTCATTGCCAGTGTGATGATCTTTAAAAAACAGCTTAATAACTATGCAAAGTTATTACTTGTGTTAATTATCCCCTTATTTTTCCTGCAACTTAAATGGACAACTCCAGTCTGGGAAATAGTCCCCTTTGCTAACTATATCCAATTTCCCTGGAGACTTAGTATGTTCCTAGGAATACTCATTCTTCCCTTGTCAGCTTTGGTTTTTTCCAAGGTCAATAAACCAATCAAAATCTTTTTACTAAGCTTACTATTTATCCAATTTGTCTCAGTCGTCAGAGTAAAGCCGGCCGACTATTTCCATAAAAATAATATTGATTACGATGCATTTAGCCAAACCACCAGTACTGCCAACGAAAACTTACCCAATAATTTTAGATACGCAAACTTTGCTGATTGGCAACCGACTGCTACCATCATCGAAGGAGAAGGCTCAGTAGCCATTGACTATTGGCGGGGAACAAAAAGAAGCTACCAGATTAAACTAGATTCTCCTGCCACAATTATTGAACCGACTGCTAATTTTAAAGGATGGGAAACCAAATCAAATCAACAACAAGTTGCTTACATTGATAATGAAACAATTGGAGGAAGAATTGCCTATCAGCTACCCGCTGGTGAATACAAAATTATCAGCCAATTTACCCAAAATACTTGGCCAAGAATGATGGGAAATATTCTGAGTAGTTCAGGATTAATTTTACTGCTTACCATATCATCAAGAACCTATTGGAGGAAATTTTGGGGATAAAAAATGCTATCAAAAAGTGAATTAAAGAAACTGACCGGTCTGTTTATTTTATGGAGAACTTCCTTGTTCATAATAGGATATTTTGCAAAGTATTTGATTCGATACCGCCCCAGCTTTCCTTATGCAGAACAACTAGCTTTATATGACTTACCTCAATGGCTATACTCTTGGGCAAATTTTGATGGAGTCCATTACTTAACAATTATTAAAAAAGGCTATTTTGGAACTGGATTAATCCAAGCTTTCTTTCCTCTCTTTCCCCTTAGCATCAGATTATTTAACTTTTTTGAAAACTCGCTTGTTGCCGGGCTAATTATCTCAACTTTATTTGCCTATTTACTATTTATTTCATTTTATTTATTTAGCAAAACTTTCTTTAAAAATAATCATTGGCAAAATTTATTAGTCTTCATCCTCTTCCCAACAAGTTTCTTTTTAGGGGCATTTTATACAGAGAGTCTCTTTTTAAGCCTCGTCTTAAATACTTTCATTCAATCTCATCACCGAAATTGGTTCAGAGCAGGAATACTCGCAGCCCTTGCTAGTGGGACAAAAGTTGTAGGAATTGTTTTAATTCCTTCTCTTATCATTGGCTATTTCTTTGGAGAAAAAAGTCTTAATGAATTAATTGCTGATGTGAAAAATAAGAGTTCAAGAAAAAAAATAATTAGTAGCTTAATAGATAAGCTTAGCCTAAAAAGCGTCAGACCGATTTCCTTGATTACTATTGGTACCTTTGGACTTTTTTCTTATATGATCTATCTCTGGCAACGATTTAACGATCCGTTGTATTTCTTTCATGTCCAAGCAGAATTTGGAGGAGGTAGACAAGAGAACTTAATTCTCTATCCTCAGGTAGTCTATCGATACATTAAAATACTCCTGACGGCTCGACCATTTGATTTTAAATACTTGTCATACGTCCAAGAATTTATCAGTGGAACGTTAGGATTAATTCTTATCTTACTTACCAGCAAAAAAATAAAACTGAGTCATTTAATATTTGTCTTGGGAGCTTTTTTTGTTCCTACCATGACTGGAACTTTTTCTAGTATGGGCAGATATATCTTAGTCTGCTGGCCAATCTTTTTTATAATTAGTGATTGGTTAGAAAATAGAAAAATTAAATATCTTTATTTACTAGTTTCAGCACTACTGTTAATTATCAATACTGTTCTCTTTATCCAAGGCTATTGGGTTGCTTAAAAAAATACATTAAAGTTTATTGATTAAAACAATGAGGCCCAAATCAATAAAATAGTAACAGACAAATAATGTTTTAGTAGTATTCTGAAAGTAGACCACTCAACTCAACTACATTTTTCTGATGATTAATCAGGGTAGAATCTTGAAGCTCAGAAACTAATGCATGATAGGCTGGTCGCTCTTCTTTATAAAAAAGTCCTACTGGAAGCTTGTCCTCTCTCATTGCCTGGGTCCAAGCAGCTGCTTTATCAGAAGAATCATGATTCTCATCTAGCCCAATGGTATGTTCTCGGTACCACTTCAAATCTTGAGTAGGATTATAAACAGAGCAAACTTGTAACATGTCAATCAAAGCAAACCCCTCATGATTAATCGCTTCGCCAATTCTGGCACTTAGCTGAGGAATAGCCCCTGAGAACTCTCGAGCAATAAATGTAGCATGATTACTGACTGCCAAGGCCAGCGGCTTCATCGGTACTTCTATCGAACCTTCTGGAGTAGATTTTGTCGCTGTCCCTTGGTCAGTCGTAGGACTCATTTGACCAGTGGTTAATGAGTAGCGATGATTATCATGAACTAAGACAGTAATGTCATGATTACCTCTCATTAAGTTAATAAAGTGAGTGGCTCCTTCTCCATAACAACCCCCATCACCAATGACAACAATTACTTTTAAATCATGATTGGCTAATTTTATCCCTGCGGCAGGGGGCAGAGCTCTCCCATGCAAACCATGGAAACCATACAAATCTAAAAAGTCTGACATATTGCCGGAACAACCAATATCATAAACAATCACAAATTTTTCTTTGGGATGTCCTGACTTTACAATCGCCATCTTAATAGCGTTCATGATTCCAAAGTTACCACAGCCTGGGCACCAGGTTGGTAAAAATGGGTATTTTTGCGGAAGTGCTTTTGTCATTTTTTGAGGGTATTTCTTACAAATTGAACAATTTCGTGCGGATAAAAAGGCCGACCATCATACTTTAGCAATTTTTTTTCTACCTTTATACCAGTCTCCATGCGAATAATCTTAGCTAACTGGCCGGTAGAATTACCTTCAACGACTGCAAATGGAATGCCATTATTTAACACTTCTGTGACTTGTTGTTCTGGGAAGGGCCAAATCCAAGAGAGATTCAAAACATTGACCTTGATATTGTGTTGTTGCTCAAGTAACTCTCTGGCAGCAACAACTGCTCCTTTGGTAGATCCAAAACTGATCAAAGTCATTTCACCACCATTATCTTCATAGAATTGAGGCAGAATCTCTGACTTCATCACTTCAAACTTCTTAGCTCGTTTATCAACTTGCTCAACTCTCACCCAGCCTTCTTCAGAAGCAAAACCATATTTATCGTGTTCATAGCTGTTAGCTAGGTAATAACCATTGGGCTGTCCAGGGATAGTTCTTTGACCAATCCCATTTTCTGTATCTTGGTATCGAGGATAGAAACCAGTTTCTGCTAATTGTGGATCTTGATCAATCCCATGTCTAACATTATTAAATTGAGTATTGTCTAACTCCATGGTAAAGCGACTTTCAGAAAGAAGTTTATCTGCAACTAAGATTACTAATGTTTGGTATTTTTCACTCAAATCCATAGCTAACCTAGTTAACTCAAAGGCTTCTTGAGCATCTGATGGCGCTAAGACAAATCTAGGGAATTCATCTTGACTGGCAGTGATAATAAATTGTAAGTCTCCTTGAGCTGTCCAGGTAGGCATCCCTAAAGCAGGACCTGGACGCATACTTTCAAGCACCACCAATGGGATCTCAGCAACTCCGCTCAAACCCAATGCTTCACTCATATAACAAAATCCACCACCAGAAGAACCGACCATAGCCCGAACTCCAGCATATGATGCCCCTAAGGCCATATTAATTACTCCGATCTCATCCTCAGCATGCTTTACAACAATATCAGCATCTTGGGCTTTAGCTGCTAACACATGTAAAACAGAGCTAGAAGGAGTCATCGGATAAGCAGTATAAAGCTGCAAACCACCAGCAATTGCTCCCATACTGATTGCTTCATTTCCAGTCATAGTTAAATAATTCTTTCCTTCAACTTTTGGAGAAGTCATCATCGGTTGCCCTAAATGTTGCAGCATAAAATTATAGCCAAATTGTGCAGCATTTTGATTTTTTGAGACTACTTCAGGTCCTTTTCTACCAAATACACTCTCAATCACGCCAAACAAAATTTGTAAGTCTAAACCAAACACAAACATACTTGCACCCAGGGCAACATTATTTGCCATAACTCGACTTCCCCCTGACTCTTGAGCAAGTCTGACCATCGGCAGATTAAATACTTTTGCATTAAGGTGATATTCTTCAATGTTTATCTTGTCATCTTCAACATCAAAGATCACTAAAGTGTTTTCAGTTAACTCATCTGAATGCAAATCTAAGGTAGGTTTATCAAGAGCAATTAAGATGTCTAATGTTTGGTACTGAGAGGTGGCAAAATGCTGACTAGCATAAACTTGATAGGTATTATGTCCTCCAGTGATCAAAGATGGATACTCGGTATAATCAAATACTTTGAGACCATGTCTGGAAACAGCCTTACTAAAAATTAATCCTGTGGTCATAATCCCCTCACCAGCGGGACCGCCAACCTTCCAATTAAGTGTATTGGGAATTCTCATATGTTATTATGCCTTAGTTAAATGATCATTTATTACTTTATTAACAACGGTCACAACATCCTGTGAGGAAACATTAGCCTTAACCATCCAGGAAATCACGCCCATACTAGTTGAAATATCTTTATCTTGATCTAAATTACTGAGAACTATTATCGGAATTTCTCGCAAATTTTCATCTTTCTGAACGATTTCTAAAAAATCATAGCCATTTTTACCTCCTGGCAACATAATGTCTAATAGGATTAAATCAACCATATTTTTTGAAAGTAGGTCACAAGCCTTATCTACTGTGTCTGTGATAGAAACTTCATACCCCTCTTGAGTAAGTAATGACTTATATATTTTTTGAACGTTGGTATCGTCTTCTACTACTAAAACTATTTTCTTGGTATTTTTTTGTTTAGAAATTTGATTTGTCATAGCCTAGCCCATTTACTTTAATTAGTTCTAGTTTACCAGTAAGTTTACTTCTAGTCATCTTTTTTTTCTTCATCTGGAGGATCTTTTTTAGTAGTTGCAGACAAAATGATTTTGTCTAAGGTGAGAGGGGATGACAGGGAAATAATTTCAAGAGTGAAAATTGATAGTTCAAATGCAGAGGGAATTTGATTTGTAATCAGGTAAGCTCCAACGCCTAATAAAGTTGAATTTTTTAAGCTTTCTTTGAACATCTCTTTTTGTGTTTGTTCAATTACCTCTGTAGGGATACCCGCTTCTTGAGCCAAATTTGCTTTCCTAATATTTTTACGAACTCCAAACCACAATATCGTTAAAAAAGTCACAATGGCAGTTATAAAATTCAATCGCGGATTAGGAATCGAGACATCTCCTGAAAAAATACCTAGCTCAACTGAAGTTGGAAAATTTAATATTAAAATCGCAGATGCAACCATAGCTACAATCAGATAACCGCTAGTATATTTTGTTACTTTTTGTGAAACTGGTTCCTCACCATCCTGTTTAACTGTCCGACTATAAAAAGACTTAAAAAGAAAAATAATAACTTGAATAATAATCAGTCCCAACCAAACTAAAAAGACGGTGTGCCAGCCTAAATTTTGAGTTTGTTGAATTGATGGATATGGTATCCTAAAAAAAGTATCTTGAATGGGATAATCAGGATACGGAATGAATGAGTACAACTTTGATGGATCAATACTAAATGAATAAAAATCAGTCAAAAACAATCTCCCAATACTAATAAAAGAAACTAATTGAACAACAAAATCAACCAAATAAAATAAAAATGTAAAATTGCCTATTGAAACATTTTTTTTAATTGAGGTTTGCATCCTTTGGTCATCGCCAAGATTACCAATCTTATTTTGAAACTCTGTAATATTATTTTGTTTGAAAATTCTAATAATTCTAAATGGAACCATTAGGACAGTTTGAAAAATTCCCAAAAGTACAACCGACACCCACATACTTTTTGTCAAAGAATAAAAAAGAAAGAGTGCACTTGCATAAAATTGGTAACTTAGACCAGAAAAGAAGGCATAAAAGAGAAGAATGACAATAATGGCCGCAACGATTGATTGTAAGGGTAGAAACCTACTAAATGCATTCTTCTTAACTAAAGTGAGATTAGGCATACATCTGCAATTCTAACACCTAGAGCAGTGAAAAATCTTTGTTAAGATCTTTATACATCTCTCTAGCCTGCTCAAAGGTTACCACCCAACCTGTCCTCCTAATACTCTTGTACAGTGGGGTTTTATAAAAGTCACCTTCCTGATCATAAACCTCTGGGTAACCTTGATATCTTTTCATGTTAAAGGTGTATGCGTCTAGATGAGATTTAGCTTGTTCTAAATATTCAACTTGTTGTTCAACATCTGCCAATCTAATTAATAGCTTTGTATATTCCATCCCCCAGTTACTCCATATAGCCGTTGCTCCATATTCTGGACTAAACCATTTCACTAGTCCATACATCCGATCTCTTCTATTATCTGGACTGTATTGCATTGCAAAGGGTTTATCAATTGCATTTCGTTGGATGTAATTAACTGTTCTGGTGAGATATAAGCGGTCAGTTTCAGAATCAGGATCTAAAAATCCAGTCTGAAATGCAATTAACCAATCTGAGGAATACCATTTTTCTGATAGTGACTCATTGCTTAAATCTTCTAAAAAATGCCCCTGGTCATCTAGCCAGTAAGTATCAATTATCCTTTGTTTATACTGATCTAACCACTGTTGATCCTCTTCAATCACGCCCAAAAATTGAGCAAGCTGAGTTGTCTTCCAGAACACTACATTATCATAAAAAGCTCCATACTTTTTCATAATATCTTTTGTCCCAGAAAGAAGAATATCTTTTTTAATTAAGCCAGTTTGTTCGTTATACGCATAGTTTTTAAAGCTGATGTAATGTCTTTCTAAATCATCATTATGCAAGGCCAATAGATCCTCCGCCGCTGAAACTGTTTGCAGATCGTAGCTTACTCCATTATCATATGGGTAATTTTCTCGTTGATAAGAATTATCAATCAGTTGCTGGTAAGCAAATAGCAAACTATATAAAGTATCAGACGGAACTGCATAAATATTCATCAAAGCAACACTACCAGGACCAACAGGAACAATCGTTGTTGAAAGCTGCTCAGACTGAGAGTAAACATTGGAAGCATATGCTAATGTTTTTAGATATATTATCTGGCGATTTTGCCAATCAGTTTCAGATAAGGCTGTTCTATCATCAAGTAAAGAATGATAAAAAATGCCTAAAGAACGAGGATAAAGCACACTGAAATGATCTCCAGAGATCAAGTAAGGCAAATCAGGATCAAATCTAACTAAGTGAATTTCATTAATAATCTCATCAACAGTATTGCTACTTGCTTTCTTACCCCCAGAAAAACGACTACTTAAAATGTGCCAGCCTGATTTTAATTTTGCAGCCAAATCGATATGGCGCCCTTCTTTAAGTAGAATGTTTTCACCGCTCGTAACACTGATCTTACTATCTTCAATGATCACTATTGCATAAGGATCTTTAACTAGTGAAAAACGGACAAAGGGATTAGTAAAATATGAAAAAATTGCAATGATAATAGTAAGAAAAATAAGAAAAAAACCAACTCTTCTCAGCATTCTTTTACGTGGACTTTGGCGCAAATTTAGCTTGTCTAATAGTTGATCAAACTTAAATTTGAAAATGTTTTTTGCTTTCATCAGAATAAGATTTCTTTTTTTGTCAATCAAAAAAGTATCATACTACATTCTACCTCTTTATACTTGTTGATGTACAATACTGATATGTTTATGAGTTTTTTATCTAGTAAAAATAGAATTATCATCAGCTTATTGTTATTACTCACCCTTTTAGCCTCTGCTTTTGCAACCTACCTATTATTCAAAAATGATCCTAGGTTTTCTAATTTTAACAACCGAATTTTAGGAGAGTCTACCAACAATTCTGAATTTATTCCCACTGACCCTCCTGAAGATCTCAATACCCTTAATATCCTGTTACTTGGATATGGAGGAGCTGGTCACCAAGGTGGTTTCTTGACTGATGCAATCCAAGTCGCCAATTTTAATTTTGCAAAGGGCACACTTAAATTTATCTCCATCCCTAGAGACTTATGGGTTGGCTTGCCAAATAATAAATCTGCCAAAATCAATACTGCTTTTACACTTGGGAGTGACCCCCAAGATAAAATCGGCAGTGGGGCGGAAGTTGCTAAACAAATGGCCCAAACAATTACTGGCCTAAAAATTGATCACTATATCGCAGTTGACTTTAACGGTTATAAAAGGGCAATTGGGTATTCACTTAACGGGATAGAAGTAGACGTTCCAGATACACTTTATGATGGTTGGTATCCGATCGAAGGAAAACAACAAGATCCGTGTGGTTTAACCCCAGAAGAAATTACTGACGTGACAAATAAATATTCCGGCTTTGAACTGGAAAAACAATTTCCTTGTCGCTATGAAGAAATCTACTTTCCACAAGGAAAAAATACAATGGAAGGTCATGACGCGCTTGCCTACGTCAGATCAAGGCATGGTTCAACCGGCGGAGACTTTGATCGAAGCAAAAGACAAGTAGCTGTGCTAGAAGGCATTGAAAAGAAATTATTTAGCTTAGAAATTTTTGACAAATTACCAGCTTTTTATAAAGATATTACAAAGCACACTAACTCTGATATAGACTTGGAGATGGCTAAATATCTCTCACCAGCTCTTAAAGGTAGCAAGGATTATCAGATTGACAGCATTGTATTAAGCACAGACAATGTCTTTACAAGTTCTCGCTCAAACTCAGGACAATTCATCCTTGTCCCTAAAGCAGGATTAAATAACTGGGCAGCAGTTCATCAATACCTCACAGATAATCTGTAGCACATTTGTCAAAGAAGTTTAATTTTCTTCAAAAAGACTTAACTTAATTCTAATCAGCTTATCGTCCCCATCATTTGAGATACCTCTCCCGTCACGATTACTGGTTGTTAGGTAGATATAATCACCATAAATTCGAGCTGCTCTCAACCGACCAAACTCACCGCTAAAGTGTCTTTTAATTGAACTAACTGTTTCTCCATCGACGGTAGCTTGATAAAGGGAAGCTCCTCTTAAACCAGTAAAGAATAATTTACCTTGGTAATAGGCAACATCACCAGGAGCCCAAGTTTCTTCAGCACCAGAATGTAGAACTGGTTTAATCATGCCTGCTTGCTCCTCATCTCCTTCGATAATTGGCCAACCATAGTTTTGTCCTGACTTAATCAAATTGAGCTCATCAAAGCCAGATTTGACACCACTTCTGCCGTGCTCGGTTATCCATAAATTAGCCTGGTCATCCCAAGCTAAACCTTGAACATTGCGATGTCCATAAGAAAATACCATGGAGTTAAATGGATTATCCTGAGGGATTGAGCCATCATCACTCACTCGCAAAATAGTTCCATTGAGTGACTGGTTGTTTTGGGCTTGATCATCTTTGCCTGCGTCACCAGTAGAAATATATAGCAATCTATCGGGTCCAAACTCGATACGGCCTCCATCATGGTACATCGCTCCAGGAATGTTCTCTACAATTACTTGTCTATCTGATAACAGATTATTTTCTAAACGATATCTCTCAACTCGATTAACTAGAGCATCTCCTTGCAGAGTAGTCAAATATAAATAGACCCAATTATTATTTTCAAAATCTGGATGAAGAGCTAAGCCGAGAAGACCTCCTTCTCCGACATGCTCTACCCCTTCAATTGGAATGACATTTCTATCATCGCCAACAATCAGCAATCTCCCTGGACGCTCAGTTATTAAAGTCTCTCCAGAGGGTAAAAACGCCATCTCCCAAGGAATTTCTAAATCTTCGGCAATGACTTCTATGTCTGGCAAGTCAGTATACTGATTGGATAACTCTTTTACTGCTAATCCTGAGGGGATTGTAGAATTACTGGGTTTAAAAAAAGAGGCAATAATTTTATCCTTATTTAAGTATCCTAAAGTAATAATGAGAAGTATTGTAAAGACAAAAATAGCTATTTTTTTATTCATAGTCTTCATTGTATAGAAAAAAGACAACAAATTCAAAAAAATAGCTATTATCAGTTTTTTTAGTTAGTACCAAACATCCTTCTCATCAAACCAAACATGCTAAATCGCTCATCTTCAACTGTAACCGTCTCAATTAAGTCATTTCTTTGTCCTTCTAGATCCTCAATAAGACTCGTCAGCTGTAATTTCTCATCACCAGTCACAGTTGACCCTAAATCTGTCAGCTGAGCAATTCTACCATCAATGTCATTGGCTGCTTTTTTTACTTCATTTAAAGCTGTCCGATCTGTCCCTACCACAAACTTAAGAAACACATTTCTAGAATTTACATCATCAAGATTTGCTTCGAGGTCACCTAACCCATCCTGTTGTGCTTGAGCAATGTCTCTAATTTCTTGACCAATTCCCCCCACTCTATCTGGGTTAGCTAAGATTTCTTGCACACTGGTAGCTACGTCACTCATACGTTCCTGTGCCCTTTCTGATATACTCATCAGGCGAAGTTGTTCTTCTCGTTGTACTCTTACTTCACTTCTTTCCATTCTTTGCTCTTGAACCTGTAAAGGCATTCTTTGTTCAATCTGAGTGGGCATGCCTCGTCTCATCAATTCTGGATCTGTTCCTTCAGGCAAAGCATATAAAACTGGTTTCACTCCCTCTTGAGCATCTTCGCCTTCATAATCTACTTCTATAATCTCTCTCTCTTCTCTCATTCCAGATGTAGCTGCTTGATCTCTTTTAGGCTCCATGAGCCCACCTGGGGCTTCAGCTCGAGCACTTGCTTGAGTAACTCCAGCTAACAGGAGCAAAATAGTTACTAACATAAAAAGTGGAAATGATTGTTTTTTCATACCCTCAGACTATCATATTTTCTGAGGTTTTGCTTGAACGATAAAGCGCTGTTTATCCATAAATCCAGAACAAGTATATAGGGTAAGTGTTTCCTCATCAGTTGGTTCTAAAAATCCTGTCTGATTGGGATCAACCTCGACAATTGTTTCAATAATATAAACATGTTCAACTCCATCCTCAGTGGTTACTTTAATTTCTTCATTCCCCTTAAGCGCTCTAATATTACCCATAATCTTCCTGGTATTATGTCCATAAATAATAATGTTACCATTTTCACCAGGTCTAGCTGATTGGTCTAAATATGATGCTTCTTTTTCTGAGATTGTCCAATGATTATCTTGAAGGATCTGTGTCTCAATTGGGGTGTCAACAAACCATTCGATAAAAATATGTTGTGGTCTGCTAGGACGATTTGTTTGAGTAGTAATAGACTGATGTTGGGCTAATAGCTCTTTATCAAGAGATAAAGCCCTAAACCTTAGAGCCCAATACATCCCAGAAACAGACATTAAAAAAATCCCCAAAGCAATTATTACTTCAGGAATTTTACTTTTACTAATTATTTTAGTCTTATTTCTTTTCATTTCTTCTCATCAGTATACCAAGACTGGATAAACCAGTGCCAGTTAAACCGATTAATGAGAAAGCAATATCTTCAGCTACACCTGTAGTTGCATAGCTATCAGTGGTAGCACCTAAGACTTGACCTTGAGAAGTTCCACCGATTGATCGGTTTTCTTCTGTAGGAGTATTTGGATCTTCACAAGGCGCCGTTGGATCACAGTGTTTAATACCACATGAGCCATTAGGTAAATCTACAGCAACTCTTCCACATGAGTTAGAACAGAATTGTTCTGGGTCACATGAGTTTGGAGTTGGGGTTGGAGTTATTTCTGGGGTAGGTGTGATCTCAGGAGTTGGAGTTGCTTCTGGTGTAGGTGTAACTTCAGGAGTTGGTGTCACTTCAGGGGTAGGGTTAGGGTCTTCATTTACAGAGTATGTTCCCTCAAGATGACTTATTTCTTTACAATCTGAACCGCTGCCAATGTGATCTACTAAAACATCATTGCCAACTATGCTAACTGTGTAACAAGTACTTTGATTATTAGTAGGATAAACTTCAATACAACCTTGACCAGCTTTAACAAAAACACTTGTAATTGAATATCCTGAAGGTAAATCTGCTGTGCTCCCATTTTCAACCTTCCATCGATTATCACTTGTGACACACTGATACCCATTTATTTCTCCAACAATTTTTGCGGCAGTATAAACTTGAACAGCATCAACCTCAAAGTTCCCCGCTTTAACAGCAAAATAGTTTAGCGTTAAACCAAACATTGCTAACAAAGTTAAAAACTTTGTGAAATTTATATATTTATTGTTCATATTAATCTCCTTTTATATAGTCGTTTCTAGATTATAGATATACACTAATAATTGGGTCTGATTATATCGAAATATATCAAATATGACAATAAGAAACCCATAACTATTTTTTAGAAATAAAAAGCAGCGGTGTTATCCGCTGCTTTTAAGTTTCAAGAAAAGCGATTTGTGAGGAGAAATTAACTTATCTAATATCCACGGTGTAAGCCCATTCCTCTACCTTGCCCTCTGCCGGTCCCATCGCCCTTACCATAGCCTTCTCCACGATGAGTCCCCCTTTCAGGCATACCTAACTCTTCTCTAATCGCATCTGCCGTGTCAAATTCACCACTGTGTTTTGCTTCCATCATCTCAATGAAACGATTGAAGTTCTCTTGGGTCACATAGTCAGCAATGGGCCTGTCCCCTGCTACTTGCACCCAAGCTTGGTAATCTTTGTTGGCAATAATATCTTGCATTTGAGCATGTCTATCTGGATCATAGTTTCTACCAGTCCCCTCCGGGTTATTCCCAAAATGTGCACTTACTTGTCCTGAAGCAAGATAGCCTGCTCCAAGTAAGACTGCGCTTGCGAGTCCTAAAGTTAAAATTCGTTTTTTCATAAGTTTTTCTTCCTACTTATTAATTTCTGGCCAGTGAGAACTTGTTTTGTTCTCTACTCTTAATACAACTATTTATAAAAAATTATTTCACTAACTCTAAACCTCTGCGAGAATGCATCATTCCTCTAACCTTAGTCTGTCTCCATCTCATCCCTTCATCCATCCCCACCCCTTTTGCCTCAAAGAAAATAGCACTCCTAGTGGCACTGTCATGCATCTCACCAATCACTCTGACTCTTTTATCTAAATCATAATCTCTTCCAAAGGGGGTAACTGCATCCTTACCCACTATCACCCTGATCATGTCACCGCGAGGAGTTTCTAACACAAAACCATCAGCTGTTTTCTGTCTAATCTCCCCAATCATCCAATCATGACCCATAAATTTTTCAGAATAAACTGGCTGTAAATATCTGTGTAATCTAAATCTTTCATTAAAACCAGCGAGATCAGTTAACAAACCAGCTAATAAAATAGTTGCCAGTAGTGCAAGGAGGATATAAAGCGAGTGTTTGGTATATGAAAACTCATATTTTTGTAATAATTTTAATCCAATTAAAAGGGATAATCCGGCAATTAATAATAATTTCCAGGGGAAAGTTGCGACAAATGGACCCAGCCCAGCCCTACCTAAAGCTAAATATCCAAATGGGCCATAACTTCTCAGCACGTAAAAACATAAGTTCACAACATAGGAGCCGATTAACAATACCGCAAGTGTGCCTTGGAAAAGTAAAATAGAACCTAACCAAAAGTACCACTTAGGCTTCATTTTTAACTTTCCATCCTTGATTTGACTAGTGATTTGTTCTTTTATGACTGTGGTTGACATATTTCTTTAAATTGTTTTTTAGCTCTTTTTAATCTAATTCCAACAGTACTAGTCGGGATTTTTAAAATCCGACTAATCTCTTTATATTTTTTATCTTCTAAGTAATACAAAATTAAGACCTCTTTATATTTCAAATCAAGTTTACTGAGCTTTTTTTTAAGTTGCTCTAAGTCAAGCTTTTCAGTTACTTCTTCCTCAACATTAGAACTACTAGGTAAGACCTCACTTAGCCAATCAGAAAAACTAAATTTTTGATATTTAGACTCTTTTTTAAAAAGATTAATCGCTTCATTATGAGCGATCCGATAAATCCAGCTGGAAAATTTGTATTTAGAGTTAAAGCTCTTTAGATTTTGAAATGTTTTGATAAAAGTATCTTGAACAATATCTTGAGATTGTTCTGTTGATGAACCCAGGCGACGAATATATCTTTCTAGCTTATCTTGATATCTTTTAACTACCTCACCAAAAAGCTCTTGATCATCGCTGATAATCTTTTCAACTAGTGCTTCATCTGACAATGCAGAAACTTGGACCATACTATTTAATACAATATTTAATTGAAAATTATTTCACTAAACTACGAGTAACTGGCAAGCTAACTGCAAAAACAGTTCCAGAATATTTAGTGCCCTTGATAGTTTTTTCACCAAACTTGACCGGGCTCTCAAAAGTAATTGTACCATTCCACTTGATAATGTACTCTTTGGTAATATATAGTCCCAAACCAGTTCCAGTGATATTCTCTGTAGTATTTGTCCCTCGATAAAATTTTTCAAAAATATTGTCGTGATCAGACTTAAGAATAGTTAGACCAGTATTTGCGATAGAGAAGCAGAGATCCTGACCACTCCTTATAACTTCAATCAACACTATCCCATCTTGCTTATTAAACTTAATAGCGTTTGAAACAAGGTTAGAGATAACTTCCCTAATTAACTTCTTATCATAATAAACAGTCAAACTATTTGGGGTATTTAAAGTGACTGTTAAATTATTTCTATCTATCTCTTCCTGCTGCTCTGAGATGATCTCACTAATCAGCTTTATTAAATCTAATTTAACCGGATTATCTAGCACTTTATTGCTCTCAATTCTGGAAATATTAAGTAAATTACCCACTAACTTAATTAGTCTTAAATTTGTTTTATATATCTTGTTGATTTTGCTCATCAGCTTCTCATTATTCTGATATTCAGCTGAATTAAGGATAGATTCTAAAGCCCAGCGAATATTACCTAAGGGTGTTCTCAGCTGATGTGAAGCCATACTGATAAACTCATTTTTTTTATTATCAATTTCAATCAGCTTAGACATTGTCAGTCTACTTTCTGTAACATCAATTGCCATACCAAAGACTCCTTGGATCTCCCCCTTAGAATCCCTATGTGGAGAAAAAAACACATCAAAATAGACATCACCAATTTTATTTACTGCTTTATTAACTTTTCCTCCCAGAGCTTCCTTAACTCCTTTTCCGACATTGGGGTAATCTTTATACATCTCAAAAACATCTCCTCCAACCGCTTGACCGGGCTCAAGACCTAGCACTTTCAGTTTTTTACCCTCAGACAAGATGAACTTTCCATTTTTATCAATTAAAAATAGAATGGCTTGAGAATTCTCCACAATACTTCTGAAGATACTTTCGCTTTGAGCTAAATTATCAAGTGCTTCTTTCCTTTGAGAAATATCTCTGAAAGAGCCTTGTAGATACTCTATTCCGTTATCTGCTCGGTAAATAGAGGTAGTGACACTAACCGGAATTTCTTGGTTTTTTTTAGTAAGTAAGAATGTCTCAAACTGCTCAATTTCTCCGCTAGCTTGTCTCATAAAGCCATCATTGACAGTTTTTTTTGCAATTTCTGGAGGATGCAATTCGTCTGCTTTCATAGAAAGTAATTCTTTCTGTGAATATCCCGACAGTTTGATTGCTTTTTCATTAACATCTACCAGTTTTCTTGATTTAACTTCAGCCACAAACAAAGCATCACGATTATTATCAAAAAAAGCTCTTAACTTCTCTTCACTTGCTTCTAGCTTTTTCTTAGTTGATAGCCTCTCTGTAATGTCTTTCACAGTGGCTAAAATTAGCACTTTTTCACCCACTTCTACTTTCTTCAGCGATACTTCAGAGTCAAATAGTTCACCATTCTTTCTTTTATGCTGCCAATAAAATCGTTGTGGATTTTTTTTGATCGCTGCTCTAATCAGTCGTAGGGCTTTACGTTGAGAACTTAGACCATCAGGTTGCATTTTAGGGGAGAAATCAAGGGGAGAAGAGCCAAGTATATCTGACTTCTTCTTACATCCATAAATTTTTAAAGTAACATTGTTACAGTCGATAAACTTTTTTGCATCCATCAAGAAAATCGCATCTGTTGAATTTTCAAAAATAGTTCTAAATCTCTCTTCGCTGTCAGCTAAGGTCTGATTTAACTGAGTCCGTTTAGTAACATCTGAGTAAAGAACTACTAACTCATCAGTGGGAAGTCGGTAAACTTCACCTTGCTTAACTTGGATGCTACTATTCTTTTTTATTTCAAATTTAAATTCAGTCGAACTATTTGTATCACCATTCCATGCCTTAGTGAGTATTTGAGAAAAATCATCTTGAGAAATTCCCGGAAATAATTTTTTGAGATTCTTGCCAACAATCTCTTTCTTATTAACTTTCTCTAACCTTCTTAAAAATTTATTAACCTCTTTAATTTTGTAACTTTGCTTATCTTCCGCAGGTTCACAAATTACTGCTGCCAAGTTAATATTATCAAACAGTCCTCGATACTTTACTTCTTTCTCTCTGATTTCATTTAGATTGGACTTTAGTTGAACTTCTAACTGGGTCACATTTGAAATCATTACTAATACTCCAACCGGAACTTTAGCCTTTTTAATTAATCTGGCTGTAATCCTCCCTGCCTCAATACTTCCATTCTTAGCAAAGCACTGTATATCATATGGTTTAACTTCCTCACCTCTGATCCTTCTAGCAAAGTTCTGTTTAATCAAGGAAATACTTTCTGAAGTAAGAAATGCCAGATCAAAGATGTTTTTACCAACCAAATCAGCCTGTTTGTAACCAAGCCATTCAAAAACTCGGCGATTAATTTTTATAACTCTCCCTTTTAAATTAAGATAGACGATAATCTCGGGGGAAACATTAAAAAGAAAGTCTTCCTGCGACTCCTTTTTATTAAATAAGTCAGATAGCATTACATTTCATTATCATAAAGGGAAAAAGTAAAGTCAATGATGATAACTAGATCATAGATTCTAAGCACTATCAAAAAGGGATAATGAATAAGGCACGATACATTTCGGAATGGGAAGGAAATCGTGAGAGTAGGACAATCTACAAGAATAAGACGTAGAGTTGAGATGTTTGGAGGTAA
>Ga0210043_1001116_pt1 | contig 24548 bp, 26 predicted proteins | sample CryGeymet201501t_FD_183990 | JGI IMG/M metagenome (GOLD analysis project Ga0210043, IMG submission 183990) | Groundwater microbial communities from Crystal Geyser aquifers in Utah, USA - Crystal Geyser metaG 2015-01t (SPAdes) (version 2) | ecosystem: Environmental > Aquatic > Deep subsurface >... | reverse complement strand
CAACCAGTCTAATTTTATCTTTTTTTTTCTTTCCCATATAGTTATTTTATCCCTATCTGCTCTCAATATAATCAACAATTTGTTTAGCAATTGGGGCAGCATCATAAGAACCTTCTTTTGACTTATCATTTTCGTCACTTTCTACCAATACCGTGATGACAATCTTGTTTGGAAAATTCTCTTTACTAGTCTTTGGTTTAAGATATGCTACAAACCAGCCATGAGTTGGTCGATATCCATTCTCATCTGCAGCCCCAAACTCAGCTGTACCTGTTTTACAGGCTACTGCTCCCTGATCAATCACATCAGCCAAACTTTCAATCCCTTCCCCAACCAAGTTTCTTTCAAAAAAAGGAAAAGCTGTTCCACCAGTTGAGCAGGCATCAACCATCCCTGAGATAACTAAGTTTAAATTATCACTTTCGATACCCAATCCCCTACAGTTAATTAGGGAATCTGCTACCAATCTTGGCTGACACCACACCCCCTCATTTGCCACCGCCTGAATCATGCCATTAACCTGCAATGGCGAAGCTAAAACATCTCCCTGGCCAATCCCCATATGATAAGTGTTTCCTAAGTACCATTTCTCACCAATGACTTGCTCTTTCCATTCTGGATCTGGGATTAATCCACGCGACTCTGGCCCAATTTCTAAATTAGCATACTCACCAAAGCCAAAAGTCCTCGCCATCTTGGCTAGATTATCAACACCAACCCACTCAGCCACTTTATAAAAAAAGATATCATTACTTCTAGAAATTGCCTTACGCAAATTAACTAAGCCTTCAGTTTTTCCAAAATTCCAATAGTACCAAGATTTAAATTCAAATTCATCAATTTTTAAAACACCTTCATCTAAAACAGTTGTGTCTTTATCAATCTCATGTTCTTCTAGTCCTGATAAAGCCGTGACCAACTTGAAAACACTACCAGGAGGGTACGCTCCAGCAATTGCTCTATTAAAAAACGGCTGATCAGGATCTTCAAAAAAAGCCGTTACCTTCTCTCTTCTTTGTTGATCTTTTATTTCATCAGTTGGGATTTTTGTAAAAAGATTGGCGTCAAAGCTTGGTTTTGTAACCAGCGAGAGAATTTCGCCATTGCTTGGGTTGGAAATTATTACAGCACCTTTCTGGTCACCCAAAGCTTCATAGGCTGCGTTATTTAACTCTGGATCTAGTGTGGTAATAATATTGCTCCCGGCTTGTGATTTAGCAATTCGGATACTTCTTTGTTTCTGCGCATTCGCACTAATTTCAAACACTTCATAGCCATCCTTACCTCTTAGTTGATCATCAAAAAACTTCTCAATTCCTAATTTTCCTAACCAATCATGGGGTCTAAGATCATTCCTCTGCTCGATTTCTTCTGCAGTTACTTCTCCAATATAGCCCAGAGCATGTGACAGTGAAGGATATAAATATTCTCTACTATGATCTTTAACAATCAAGGCACTAGCCGTTGCTAAGTACTGCAAAGCAGTTTCACGGTCAATCGTTTGTAATTTAGAGTAAAGTGACTTTGGGTTATCGACCAAACCATACTGGACTTTATTTTCTACCAACGGGTTGGAATATCTGTCGTAAATAATCCCCCGTTGTGACTTAATCGGCAAAGTATAGAAACGATTATCTTCAGATAACTTTTTATAATACTCTCCTCGAGCAATTTGAGTATCAATTAATCTAAAAAATAACAACGAAAAAAAGCTAAAAATAAAAGATATCAGTAAAACTATTCTAAAAGTTAGTTTCATAAATATTTCTTTTTATAGTCGGTTAATAAAAATTTTTGTAAAACAAAAACAATTATTAAACTTAACCCTCCATAGACAATAATTCGCCAACTAAAATCAACATTTAAAACCACAGCCAGAACAAGCACTCCAGGCATCAGAATTGATATTAGCCTTAACATCCTATTAAAAATATACTTCTCCAAATATTGATAAATGTAACTAACTACCAACAGAAAAATTGCACCAAGCCACCAGCTGAACCCCCACATCACCCCTAAAATTAACGAACAGTAAGCCAGCCAAGCTAAACTATAGTTCACTTCCAGGTCACTCCAAGACAAAAAAATCACTAAAAATAACACTGGTAAGCTAACAGTGCTTTCAAAAATTGAAATAATGGTGACAACTAGTATTTTTAGTAGAAAATCCTTCATTTATATATTTCCACGACATTAGCTTGATAAAAATCTGTATATTGAGTGACACTAAATGACTTTACCGAATCTGATGGCTGTGAGATTTCTTTACCTACTTGACCGATAAACAATCCTCTATCAACGCCAATTTGCCCAACAGTGTTAATCCGCGACTCAGCAATTGGATTATCTTCAGAAATAACTTCAGTAAAAATCACCTTCCTTCCATCTCCTTTTATTAATCCTTTTATCCCGTCACTAGTTTGGGCAACTAATGGAATAAAGTCTTTTTGATAAACAAGTTGTACCCTCGAGTAATTATCATTCACGTCACTGATCCGACCCACCAATGTTTGAGCAACAAAGATTAAGTCTCCAGTCTCAACCCCATCCTTTTTTCCTGCCCCAATACTTGGACCAACGTGTGAAACAACTGGAGATGAAATAATAATATCCCGAGCTTGACGGTCGCTATTTTCTAGAACATTTCGTAAATCTTGATTTTCTTTCTCGAGCTCCTCTAAATCACTTAATTGAGCCAATGATTGACTATACCTATTTTCTAACATTTGTACTTTTCGAGCAGAATTTATAGATTTTCTAACAATAAAAAAAGGCTTCTCAAAAGAACTCACTAACTTATTTGAAAAAATACGGACTGGCCTAACAACACTACCGAGAGTATTTTCTAAATAAACAGACAAACCAAAGGAATCAAAAACAAAAATTATTATCACCATCAATAAACCTAATGGAAAGAAATACTCTTTTTTAGCTTGGTAATTCATAAGATGGCTGAGCTACTTTGACGTTTGTTTGTAATTTTTTAGAAAAAAACTGTCCCATACCAGCCAACCTTGCTCCCTCTCCCCATAATTCAAGACCTTCCTCAATGCTATTCATCAAATGATTGGTAGATATTTTAGAAAAAAATAATTTAACCTCTTCAAAAAGATCTTCTACTCTCTCAAGCAAAGGTTCTTGAAAAATCTTGGCATCAATCACAACCGTTTTTGGGACAAAAGTATAGATATCTTTTCCTCTAGCTGTTATTTTCTGCTTTGATGAGTTCACAGACAGTAAAAAATCCTCGCCCATAATGTCTTTTTTAATCTTCTCAGCAGATAACCAACTCAATTCTAACTGATGCTTATCTCTGACAATTTTTCTAATTGTTTGAGTGAATATACTAGAACCAAACTTAATTGTTTTAGCTTCTGGACTCTTTGTACTAACTCCTAAAACTACTTCTGTAGAATCAAAGCCTATGTCAAAGACTAGGCCTGCACTTGTATTATATAAATCTCTTTTTTTAGCTATTTTCCAGGTGCCATATTTTAAAGATGCTAAAACTTTTTTAACAATCAACTCTTCCACTTGAGTTAATCCTACTGAAGTTAAGTAATACCCAGTAAAACTACTATTAATTTCATGGGATTTTATTAAATCTTGTAAAAAGGTGTTCAAAAAACTAACTGCTAAATCAAAATTTGTAATTGTTCCATGATCCACTAGATGGACCTTGTGATAGTGATTATTATCAAATTCTAAAAAAGAGGAATTTTTTGCTGAAATCAGTTTTTCTTTATTATATAATTTAGTATTTCCGCTCCCAAAATCTAGCAACAAAATATCTTTTTTTGCTGCAAGCTGACCTCGAAAATTAGAAATTAAATTATTAACTATCTTCACAATAGTGAGGATATCATAATCAGACTAAATATAGAAACAAATTTACTTGATTGAGTTGAGTAAATTTCCGGCATCTGACCACTTGTTTTCTGAAATCAGTTCTTCTGCCCGTGTAATTTGATCCAAAGCATTCTGATTACCTGAGTAGAATTCTTTCATACCACTAATTCTCTCAAGCACCATATCTTCCTTAAGTTCCAAAGCCTTATCCATCATGATATCTTCTAAATCTGGGAGTAGCTCTTCAAGATAGACTAACATTTCTTCTTGAACTTCTCTTGTTTGACCTTTTTCTTCAATTTCTCTCAATTCTTTTAACTGTTCTTCATTAAGAAGCAGCTCAACATCATTCTCAATAAAGTCTTCCCAGATGACCTCTTGAAGTTCATCTAAAAATGCTTCCTTTTCATCATCATTGCCGTCACTAACCCCCAGAAGGTCAAAGATGTTTTGTGTTTCTAATGATTGATCTGCCAAGATAGATGGGTCATCTCCTTGAGAGTTGTTATCTGAAACTGGGGCTGAGGGATAAGCTCCATCAATATCGTCATTCTCAATATCCAAATCATCACTTAAACTATCTACAACGATTGGCTCCTCCAATCTTTCTTCTCTAGCATCTTCTTGATCTGAATCACCAAAACTTGAGTTTCCTAGTTCTGCTTCTCTTTTCTTTCTCGCCTCGTCACTAGCTGAGATTATATCGTTCAAAGCAGCTAATGGATCAGAATTGTTTGTGGACCCTGAACTAGATACTTGATCATCTGAATTGACATTCATTTGAGGAGCGGCTGGAGCACCAAATGGCTGACTAGAAGTCTGAGAAGTTGAGGATGTTGGTTGATAATCATCAACATATGATGGATTAGGTGCTTGATTATTGGGCAGGTTATTATCTTGCATATTTGTATATTAACTACTTTATTAACTACTATTCTAATGGCAATTGTCTTAAGTATACAACATTGGTTTTTTTTAAGATATACTAGACATCATTCATGAAGAAAAAGAATCAAATCATCATTGACTATCCAAAGAAAACTATCCTGTTTTTATTTCACTTTATGGTTTTAGTAGTCCCTTTTTTCTTTACCTGGGTGAATGAAGAATTATTTGAATTCAACAAGATGATTCTGGTGTATGGTTTTTCTACCTTAATCATTTCCACTTGGATCATTCGGATGTTGGTTCATAAAAAGTTTTTATTTAAAAGAACATATCTAGATATCCCGCTTGGAATTTTCTTACTATCACAAATTTTTTCAACGTTATTTTCCATGCATCCCAGAACATCACTATTTGGCTACTACACTAGATTCCATGGTGGATTACTCTCAACTTTCTCATATTTGGGACTATATTATGCATTTGTAAATAATTTTAACAAAAAACAGCTAAAACTATTTTTAGTAACAATCTTCATCTCAGCATTAGGAGTTAGTGCCTATGCTATTCCAGAGCACTTTGGACATTCCCCTAGCTGTTTAATGATTTCTGGAAACTTTGACGTGAATTGTTGGCAACAAAAGGTCCAAGACAGAATTTTTGGAACCTTTGGTCAACCCAACTGGCTAGCTGCTTATGCCATTATGCTGATCCCTGTTGGAATGTCATTATTTATAAATAACAGTTTCACCCAGATAAAAAAGAAGTCGTCTCAGCAATCTAACATCTTATTTGCTATTACTGTAACAGCCTTAATGGCCGTAGTCATTTTTACCAAATCTAGGTCTGGTTTTTTAGGGCTTGGAGTGAGTGGCCTTATTTATTTAATTGGGTTAATTACTCTCTACCTCAGAGACTTTAAAAATAAAGAAATAAAACTACCGATTAAACATATTTCATTATTAATAATCACCCTACTATTATTAGTCGGCTGGTTTGGCTCACCTTTTACCCCAACTATTCAACACTTAATCAGCAAAAGTGATCAAGTTGAAGAAGCAAATGAAATAGCTATAAATCAGCCCGTCGCTAATAGATTAGATCTAGGAGGAACTGATTCAGGTGAAATTAGAAAAATTGTCTGGAATGGGGCTTTTGCAGTTTGGAGAAGGTATCCTCTATTTGGTTCTGGAGTCGAGACCTTTGCTTATAGTTATTATAAAGACAGACCAATGGCTCACAACCTAGTTTCAGAATGGGATTTCCTTTACAACAAAGCCCACAACGAACTCTTAAACTTCCTTGCGACAACCGGTGTTTTTGGACTGATTTCATATCTATCACTTTTCGCACTATTTGGCGTTAGATCATTACAGTTTTTCCTAGCAGAAGATGAGAAGAATAAAAAAACTAAGCAGAAACTCCTTTCGCTGGGGCTTGTTTCAAGCATACTAGCCTTATCAGTTTCAAACTTCTTTGGTTTTTCAACGGTGATGGTTTCTACATTAATGTTCCTGTTCTTTGCCTTCTTTGAAGTTATCCAAACAAAAGAAACTGCAGATAAAAAGAACATCAAGGTGAAACTAGACTTTTGGGACTACACTTGGATTTCTTCAGTTTGTTTGGTTGCCATCTTCTTCTTGATTCAAATTTTCAACATTTGGCAAGCTGATTACGTTTTTATAAAAGGGAAAAGACTAGTTGAGTCTGGTTATATTTCTCAGGGCGCTCCCTATCTTCAAAAAGCCATTGATCTGAGACCAAACGAAGATTTATTTTATGATAAGTTTGCCACAACACTTGGCCAAGCTGCCCTAATCTTTGCAGAACAGGAGAAACTTCCTGAAGCCCAATCTACAGCCCAATCTGCAATCATGATGAGTAACACTGCTCTAGAACTAAACCCTGTTCATCTTAATCTTTACAAAACTAGAACCAGATTGTTTATGAATTTGGGACTATTAGATATCCAACTCTTAAAAGAAGCCCAAAAAACAGTCAAGGATGCTCTAGAACTTGCGCCAACAGATGCTAAGCTAGTTTTCAATTTAGCTCTGATTGAAGAAGCTCTAGGAAATGATGAAGAGGCCTCTAGACTGTTTAAAAAATCTATAGAGATAAAAGATAATTATGGAACGGCGCTTAACCATCTCGCAGAGGTTTATCTCAAAAATAATCAACCACAGGAAGCACTTGTTCAGTACAAGAAAATTCTTTTCTACTTCCCTGGAGATAAAGCGATTGAAGATAAAGTTACAACTCTAGAAGCTCAGCTAGGTAATTAGCCATCCTTTTTAAAAAATATAACAATCAGATGACTTGTATCTTATCAATTGACTTAACAATCCAACCAGTTGCCTGAGCAAGGTATAATAGACTAGATGAAAATTATTTCGGCCCCACATCAAACACTACGCCAAACAGCTGTTAATGTCGAGCAAGTTGATAAAAAACTTATCAAGTTTATCAATGACCTAGAATTGACCTTAAAAAACAAAGACAATCCAAAAGGGGTCGGTCTTGCCGCCCCTCAGGTTGATAAAAAGCTAAGAGTTTTTACTACTCAACTTTCAAAGACAAATAATTTTGATGATGAGGCTTCGCTACAAATCAAACATTACATTAACCCCATCATTACAAAACATGCTAGTCAACAAACCTTTGGCGGTGATAAAAATAATCCTCAATTAGAAGGTTGCCTCTCAATTCCGTATATTTATGCTCCAGTCCCAAGGTGGCAATGGGTTGAGCTCGAGTATTCTATTTTAAAAAACGGCAAGCTTGTCCCCCAAAAAGAAAAATTTGAAGACTTTTCAGCTAGAGTTATCCAGCATGAAGCTGATCATTTAGACGGCATCCTCTTTACTGACTATGCCTTAGAGTATGATTTGCCTGTTTATTTTGAAAATAAACAAACTGGAGAGCTAGAAGAAACAACAAATAAAACTATTTTGGAAAGTCTTTAGTATGAAACCAAGTCTTATCTTCTTTGGTTCATTTGGACACTACTCATCATTAGTTCTAAAAGAACTACTTGTATCAAACCTGGTTAAAGTAAAGCACGTGGTGACTACTCCCCCCGCTGTAGATCGAAAAGGTACAGAAACAAAAGGGGCTGTGCAAATTTTTGCCCAAGAAGAAAATATTCCTGTTACTACAAAAATGCCTACCCTATTTTCTGATATCAGTCCTGATTTTTCTGCTGACTTTATCATCACTGCTGGTTATGGGAAGCTATTGCCCCCAAAATTACTCTCAGAACCTAAGATTGCATCACTCAACTTGCATTTTAGCTTGCTCCCTAAATACAGAGGGGCTAACCCCGGAGAATGGGCTATCTTAATGGGCGAAAAAGAATCTGGCACGACAGTCATCGAAATGAACGAAGAATTTGATAAAGGCGGAATTGTTTCTTCTTTAAAAAAACCAATTACCCCAGCTGAGACTAGAGAGTCTCTTTATGAAAAGCTATACCGAGATGGTGGGAAGACACTCCCTCAGGTCATAGTTGACTTTGCAGATAAAAAACTTTTGACAAAACCACAACCAAAAACTAATTTTCCTTATGCCACCAGATTTAAAAGATATTCAGGATTTATCTCCTGGGAGGTAGTCAAAAAAAATATGGATGGGATTAATGCTGACTTAAACGAGGTTTCCCCTTTATTAGCATCTATCGCTCAATTACAAAATTTGGACTCAATTCCTCCTTACTATGTCGAGCGAGCCAGTAGAGCTTTATATAACTTTCCTTCGTTATGGACCTTCATTCCTACTTCTAAAGGAGAAAAACGGATGAAAATTCACTCTACATTAATTGAAAATGATAAATTAATATTAAATGAAGTTCAAATTGAGGGACAATCAAAAGCCCTGTTTAATCAGGTAAAAAACATCATTGAGTAACTACAGATCTTTAGTAACTCTCAATTTATTTTTAAATTGCAACAAAAAATCGCCAGAACACTGACGACTTAAGTTTAATTTTTAGAGTTACCTAACTATTCTGGTTTTGACCAGTGAGTGGTAAGACCTGCGTTTTTAAGCTGTCTTAAAACTTTAGTTGGAACTCTAAGTCTTTTCTTAACACCTTCAGCCAAGACTGTTACAGTGTGAAGATTATACTTAAACTTCTTTTTAGAACGATTTTTAGCATGGGAAACTTTGTTTCCGATATGTGCTACTCGTGGGTATTTGAATGCGAATCCTGCCATAGATGAGTATTCTACCACTAGAGTCGCCTCTTAGCAAATAGCTTATTCTTGTATATAATGACCCACATGCTTGAACTACTTTCTTCAAACCCACTAGCTTTTATCGTTATTTTTGCTGGGCTACTTATTTCTGTGACAATTCATGAGTTCGCCCACGCCATTACTGCAGACAAACTTGGTGACCCCACTCCTCGCTTTCAAGGTAGGGTTACCCTAGATCCTAGGTCTCATCTTGACCCTCTTGGTGTGATCATGATTCTTCTGACTAGATTTGGCTGGGGCAGACCAGTTGAGTTTGATCCATATAACCTTAAAGACCCCAAAAGAGACTCAGCAATTATCGCAGTGGCTGGACCAGTATCTAATCTTATCATTGCTTTTATCATTTCAGTGGTTCTCAAATCAAGCCTTATCCCTGTGATCTGGCTATCTGCCGGTCTCTATCAGGTCCTAATCTTGAACGTTGTCCTGGCAGTATTTAACTTAGTGCCTGTCCACCCTCTTGATGGCAGTAAAATTGTCACAGCCTTCCTCCCAGCCCAACAAGCAGCTGAATATGAGGCGTTTATGCATCGTTACGGGATGTTTGTCTTAATTGCTCTGATCATGCCTTGGAATGGCACTTCTCCAATTCACAGCCTGATTTGGCCAGTGATTAGCTTTGTGGTGGACTTTCTAATCTAATCCTCTCAAGCATTGGTAATAATCCAGTTAGATCTTTGATTACTTTCGTATTGGGTGGAGCATCTTTAAATTTTCTGTTTAACAAAATGGGGTGAATACCATCTCTCTTCCCTAACTCAAGGACTATCTCTGCCCTATCATCAACAATCAAAGCTCCCAGTGGAATCAAGCTCAGTACCTTCTCCGAAACTTTGTCAGAACTAATCGAAATGTATTTTTGTTCAAAATAGTTGTTTATTCCGCTAAGTTCAATTTTCTTCCTTTGCCATTCTTCAAGACCTTCTGAAAAAATACCCAAAACATAATCATTTTTTAAGTCACTAAGTATCGGGATAACTTCGGCGAACAAACTACCGACAAAGAAGTCAGGGTTACTAAATAACTCACTGATACCATCAGCCTTCTTACCTAACTGTCTCTTGGCTTCTGCAAGCCACCCTTCGGGATTAAACTCAGTGCCTTTCTCCAAACTTTCTTTATAGACTTGACTAACTTTCTCAAATTTCTCTTTTGATATTCCCAAATCTTTCTCAGACGCTGGGATCAGATACTTATTAAAAAAAGTATTAACATCAAATAAAGTATTATCGATATCAAAAAATATGATTTGTTTCTCCATATAAGGTCAGTATACTATACAAACCATGCTAGATCTAAAAATAAAATCATTAACTTTAGGCGAACTAAACACTAACTGCCACATCATCTGGGATAAAGAGACTCTAGAGACCTGGATCATTGACCCTGCTGATGAAGGTAACTTAATAAGTGAAGAAATAATTAGAGAAGACCTCCATATAACAAAAATCATTCTTACCCATGGTCATTTTGATCATATTCTCGGTTTACTAGAAGTTAAACTCAATTTCCCCCAAGCAAAGATATACTTACATCAAGATGATCTGTTTCTCGTTAAAACAGTCCAAAACAGGACTCAACATTGGTTGAAAAGACAAGTAGACCCGGTTCCCCTGCCAGACTCTTTTTACGATGATGGGGATACTCTGAAGTTAGGTCATAGTCAATTTGCGGTAATGCATACTCCTGGACATACTCCAGGGAGTATTTCTCTATACTGTCAGAGTGAAAAACTGCTAATTAGTGGCGATACACTATTTAAAGAAGCGATTGGCAGAACTGATTTTAAGTATTCAGACCACCAAGCAATAATTAGTTCTTTGAACAAGTTACTAACCTTGCCCGAAGACACAAAAGTTATATCTGGACATGGTCCAGAAACAGTCATTAGAAATGAGCAAGGGTGGTTGAAGAAATAATCACTTTATTAAGTTTACTGATACCTCTTGCCACCTACATAAAATGGAGCAGCAACTGGAGCAGGGGTAGCATTTACTTCGTGATCATCTTTCCTCGGTTCTGGGGTTTCCCCTAGTTCAGGCTTATAACTAAAACTTGGAGTTGGAGCTTCAGGAGGAGATATCGCTACTTTATCTTTAGATGACGTAAGTAATCCACCTGCCATCAGTAACAATGTAACCATAGCTGTTGTCACACAAAGAGGAAATTTATAATCTTTTCTATTTTCTTGTTCTTTATTATTTTGCATTTTTTGATTTAAGATTGCGCTTCTATCAATCTTTTATCCTAAAATTATACCACAAACAATAACTATGGGATTAAATATATATTAAATATGTATGAGAAAAGATAACGATCATATTTACTCAATTACTTTTTTGTATATACTATGGCAATATGTCCCTCCTCTTTTTAACCTCCCCTGCCAAAACCCTCAACTTAGCAGACCAGTGTCTTGAGAACAAGATTCCAACTTCACTTCCTGTCCATCTAAAACAAGCTACAGAAATTGCCACTCACCTTAGAAAACTCTCTGTAAATCAACTCAAAAAAGTGCTCTCTGTAAATGATAGCCTTGCTCATCTCAATTTTGATAGATTAAAACAGTGGAATAAAAACCATAGTTCCGTAAACTCAAAACAGGCATTATTAATCTACGATGGAGCTGTCTTCAGGCAGATTAATAAAGACCGATTAAGTCTAAAGCAACAAACTTATGCTCAAAATCATGTGCGTATCCTGTCTGGTTTCTATGGACTACTTAAACCATATGACCTTATCCAACCCTACCGTTTGGAGATGAATAATAAGCTAGGGATTAATAAAGACAAGTCACTGGTAAAATTTTGGAGGAAGGATATCACTAGCTCACTTAATAGTGATATTATAAAAAATAATATTAGAGCAGTGATTAACTTAGCTTCTAAAGAATATTCTCAAGTTATTGATCAAAGTAAACTCTCAGTTCCCTTTATCACCATTGATTTCAAAGAAAAAAGAGACAATAAATTAAAAATAATTGCCATTTATGCAAAGCAAGCTCGAGGGGCGATTATTAATTATGCAATAGAAAATAAGATTACAGATATAGAAGTACTAAAAAAAGCCACTATTAATGGCTATAAATTCAAGGAACAAGAAAGTAATGGTTTAATTTTTATAAGATGATGAAAAGAGATTAAATTGCTAAAATTGCCTCTCAATCTCTTGAATTTGTCACTACATACAAAAATCAATAAAAATTTAACAACCATTACAATATAATTAAACAGACTAAGCTTATAAATGAGAATTAATATTTTTTACAATTCAAAATAGTAATTCCTCCTAAGTTAGTCATCTAATTACCCATAAAACATCCCCTGATTCTGTTTAGGGGATTTCTTTTAGGTGGAGGTCCTTCAATATCTTGATCAGAATATCCTGGAGTTTCATTACTATCTATTTCTCCTTTAAGAGGAAACACTGCATTTTTAAATATAGATCCATTAACTTCCCCAGTGAAAATTCTCATTTTTCTAGTTAAATCTGTTTCATTTACATAATCATTATTTATTACTTGTAAGTTGATCTGTAAAGCCGTTCCACCGAGACTCCCTAGTTTTTGAATAACATTTTTTGCCTTTACTCCATCTGGTAGTTGAAACACTGAGACCATCTTTTCATTATCTTTACCACCGATACTTTTATAATAGTAAACAACTGCGATTTTTGAGTTATTTAGCTATACCACCTTAGTAAAAGAATCATAAATAGCTCTAATTTAAAATTGCAGAGTCTAGTGAGCAATGTTAGAACTTATTTCAAGTCACTATCAGAAAATATATTAAGATATTCTGTGTAAATAAATTGTCTTCCATACTCTTTCTCTTCATCTTTTTGCTGTAAAATACCTATTTCGACAAACCTATCTATCATATTATATGCTCCTTTTGGAGTATAACCTGTCCATTCCACCATTTTATTCACATCAATAATTGGTAATGTAAAAAGCTGTTTAAGTATTTTCATTCCTACAGGAGTTGCTTTGCCCAAATGGCTAACTCGATCTTCATCCTTAACCCTAAGTTCATTTATTTCTCTAGAAACACGAATCGCATCTTGAGCTACATCACAAATTCCTTCTAAGAAAAACTCCAACCAGGGAATGATTCCATCTTTTTCATGATAATTATTTATTAATTCAAAATACAATTTCCTATGTTTTTTAAAAAATGCTGATAAATATAATACTGGTTTCTCAAGTACTTCAATCTTATCCAAATAAAATGTTACTAACAATCGACCAGTCCTTCCATTTCCATCAAGAAAAGGATGAATTGTTTCGAATTGAGCATGCATTAAACCTGTTTTTATTAAAGGAGTATAACCAAACTTTCCATGTAAAAATTTCTCAAAGTCATCTAAACATCTCATCATTTCCTCAGCTGGAGGAGGTACGAACGCAGCGCTATTTAAAGATGTTCCACCTATCCAATTTTGAGTTTTTCTAAACTCCCCAGGAGTATTTTTTCTATCTTCTGACTCAGATAATAAAACTCCATGAATTTCTCGAATCAACCTTAGAGATAAGGGGAATTCTTCAAGTCTTTTTAGACCATAATTCATAGCATTAATATAGTTTTGAATTTGTGCTACATCTTTTGGCAGACCTTGAGTTAAGTTAGCTTCTGCTCTAATAGAGTCAGACATTGTGGCTTGAGTTCCTTCAATTTGACTAGAAAAAGCAGCCTCTTTTCTAACATACATAAAAATAAAAAAATCTAAATCTGGAAGCAATTGAGTAATTCCATCAAGCTTTGCTAAATAATGATTTGCCCAAAAATGTAATTCAGACAATCTATTTATATTCATATCAACTCTTATTTCACCTGGAAACTTTGCTGGTACAAATGCTTTATACCCAGATGGTTGTTTAATGATTCTGCCTATCATATTAATCGTTCACATATAATGATTACTTGTGAACGATAATAGCATTTCCGTTCACATCTGTCAATCAGATGTGAACTCTGATAAAACTAAAATATATTTATTATTGAATACTATAAGGTTGTTGTCTACAAAACAAAAAGAGCTATAAATAGTCATAATTATAAAATGCAGGGACTAGTGAACTATGTTGGAACCTATTTCAAAATACTGAAATTATATTAATTCAAACACTTTTTAACAACTCATTTAAAAAACTTTCTAAATCAGAAAATAGGCTTTCTCCTTCCCCAGGAGTACCTAATTTATCAGTAAAATCATCAATTTTGTCTTCTACCAAGTAAAATAGATTCATATAAGGAATATCAGAGTCTCTATCAAGATTAATACGCAAATTAAGTGCTTCTCTTATGTTTATTAATAAAGTTATACATGAATTAATCAAGAGGTCCCAATTATCACTACTCAATCTATTATTCTCTACCTGCTGGACAAACATATCTTCAACATCAGTTTGTCTAACTGGATATTCTGATGCTTCATTATAATCATTAACACTATCTAAGCCCTGAAGAAAAATATTATATCCATTCCTATCTCCAACTATATATCCGCTTTCATAAATTTCTTTTAACTGTTCCACTACAACTAGAGTCGCATTTAACCCAACTGATATCGGAACTTTTGATCTTTTTAAAACATCATGAAGATTGGTTCCATTTATAAACTCTCTCTTAATTTCTTTACCATCATTTTTTATTTTTGGAAATATATTTGGAAACTTAATACCTAGTTCAACTTCAAATTTATTCTCAATATCTCTCCACCCATTAGATGCTGACTCACTACCATGAATTCCTTCAATATGTTCTCTTTTTCTTGCATGCATATTTTTATAATATCACAATTCTCTTCACTAACTCTCCTAACTAAAAATATCTATAAATAGTCCTAATTGAGTATTGCAGGCCCACTAGGACTTGAACCTAGGCGAAAGGTTTTGGAGACCTTCATGCTACCACTACATCATGGACCTATTTGATTACAAGATTATATCATCTATCACTCAAGATGTGAGGTATCCCTCTCGCCTTCTCTCCTAGAACCTGATTAAATATAAATATGTCATTAAACCCTCAACTTGAACAAACCTTTAAATTAGATAAGCAATTTCTTGAGGAAACTAAACTACCTATTATCACTGTCTCTGCCAGTTACAAAGAGGACTTAAAAGGTCTCCATGGTCTTCCAGAAGATGAATCCCTATCAGATATTGTCTTCTCTCGTGCTCACTACTCTATGGCACTGGCTATAGCCGTAGAGGCTTGGGGAAATGAGCTTGATCATAAAAAAGCTTGGATTTTAGACCCAACAAACTATGTCAGCCATAAAGACTGGCGTAGTATAGAACTGACTGAGGTAATTGGAAAAACACTCGCTCGGCATCCGATCCTCAAAATGGTCAAAGATATTGTTGATAAATTTGGTAGGAGCAAACTACCAATTCTCCCTAGCATTACTCCCCCACTCCTACATGTTACCCAAGACATCACTTGCCCCATCCTCTCTCTCCACATTGCTTCTGGGAATATCTTAGCTGCTCAAGGCAAAAAAATTGTCCAAGTTATCACTGATCCCCACGTCAGAGATGAATATTTAAACAATGCTGAAAAAGAAAATGTTAAGTTTTGTGTCTTTGATGAAAAAACTAAGACTGAATTTTTAGAAAAGGCAGTTATCCTCGGCAAGAAAGTTGACCCAAAGAAAGTAATAGTAACAGGACCCCCAGTTGATCCAAGAATTATTAAAGCTAGAACAAAAAAGCAAGCCTGGAGAAACGGACCAATTAATATTGTCTTAAGTACTGGTGGGCTTGGGACAAACAAATCAGAATTAAAAAAGATTCTTAAAAAACTCTTACCATTCTTAAGAAAAAAACCACAGCCAATTAATCTTAGTCTCTATGCAGGTACGCATGAAGATATCTATGAAATGGCAAAGAATATTGCGAAGAATGAACATATAAAAACAAATATTATTTCCGAACTTAATAATCCCGATTATTTTGATAAAGTTGGGACTTCATTACTCGAAGGAAATAAATTCTCAATCATCTATCACCCACAAATCGTTGATGCTAACGAAATACTTGTTAAACACGCATTCCCTTGGGCTGATGGTTTTATTACCAAGCCATCAGGAGATATGGCCTATGATGCGACTGCTGCTGGCTGTTTTATCCTTACCCTCCAAGAGTGGGGTGAATGGGAACAGAATATTAGAGAAGTTTTTGAACAAAAAGGAATTTCTAGAAAAGCAGAGGTTGAACATATAGATAAACAAATTGAAGCGCTCTCAGAGAGTAAGGACAAAGATCATTCTTGGATTGAGGAAGCGATGAGAAAAGCACTAACAATTGATCCTCTTTTTACCTCAGGAGCTAAAAATATTATTAAGGCAATCAAGACTAAACAGGGTTAACAATAAAAAGCCAGAGATCTCTCTCTGGCCTATTAATTTCAATTATTAACTTAATTACTTAAGCTTCTTCATTAACTTGTGTTCAGTGTGTTTCATACACTTTTTACAATATTTGTTGAGTGGGAAGGTTCCTTTACCATCTGTCTGCTTCTTTAATTGTTCATTGTTTTTGTTAAATTTGGTAATGTAACCAAATGCATCACAAACTGAACATTTTAAACCGACTTTTTGTCTAGGACCTTTTTTTGATTTCTTTGCCATAAGAATTGGTATTTTACACTATATATAAAGATATGTCATCTGGTAGGTGTGAATTACCATATGCTTGGTGCCAAGTGTAGGATTCGAACCTACGAAGGCGAAAGCCAACAGATTTACAGTCTGTCCTCGTTGACCGCTTGAGTAACTTGGCATAAAAATAACTTTAACCTTATGATTACTGTTACTTTATGAGCCGAGAAAGGGGCTCGAACCCTTGACCTCCTGGTTACAAAGCAGGTGCTCTAGCCAACTGAGCTATCTCGGCAAATTATTTGTTAAATTATCTATTTTGGAGCCCAGAGAGGGAATCGGACCCTCGACCTCTTTCTTACCAAGAAAGCGTTCTGCCACTGAACTATCTGGGCCTAACTCTCCTACTATCCAATATAAACAATCTCACGAGAAGTGAGTATATCAAAAAATGTTTATTTTTTCTCTAGTAAATTTATCATTCTCCAGAGACCAACGTGAAGGGTAATATTATCCCCGGATAACCAAGGTGGGCTAAGAGCTCGATAGCATTACACTACCTAGACATCTATATGCCCTTCGTAAAACTGTTGAGGAAATACGTTTACCCCTCACGTTAGTATCTCGAGTTAATGTGCTTGATTAAATTTAATATATAACCAAATAAATATGATTTCAATTCTTGTTTTTTATTAATTTTTAGGGCTATTATATAGTCATGTTGCTTAAAAAAATTTCCTATAGCGTATTATTTTTATTTCTCTTTTTTTTAAGTGTAAACCAAAGCTTTGCAGCAACATATTTTGTCTCCCCTTCTGGAAGTGATAGTAATGATGGCTCACAAAGCTCACCATTTAAAACCTTTCAAAAAAGTGTTTCAGTACTAAATCCTGGAGATGAGTTAAAAATAAATCCTGGAACTTACACTGAGAGATTGGTGATTAATAGGAGTGGGAGTGCCAACGAATGGATTACTATTTCAGCTGTAGGACAAAGACCCATAATTGACGGCAATTTTAACTCTGTCCCTGTAGATATCTCTGGAGACTATATTAATGTTAGCGGTCTTGACGTACAAAAAGGTAAAAATCCAGGTGGGTCAACTGGAGTATGTTTAAATATCGATGTTCAATCACAAAATATAGTGATTGATGACATGAAAATTCATGAGTGTAAAGGACACGCGATATCTGTATATGGTCAAAATGTCACAATACAAAACAGCGATGTTTACCGCAGTAATTTAGCTTTTTACGAGGGCAACTATGTGGGTGGCTGGGGATCAGGTATCAAAGGGCATGTGGATGCAAAGAACGTAACAGTTAAAAACAACAAGGTCTATGAAAATTTTGGAGAAGGTATTGCTATGACAAGAGTTGTCGGCTCAGTTATAGAAAATAATACAACCTATGATAATTATGCTGTTAACATATACATTGATAACTCACCAAACTCTATAGTTAGAAATAACTTCTCCTATTACACCAATAATACTATGTTTTATATAAATGGTAATAAAGGTCGTTGTTATGAGCTAGCAGAAGAATACTATTCAGGGTGGGGCGCTCAAATGGATAATGTAAAAGTTTACAATAATATTGCGACCAACTGTTATTACGGAATAACTTTCTTTGATGGAGGTCAAGCTGGCACAGAGATTAAGAATATTAGCATTCATAATAATATATTATGGAATATAGAGAGGACAGGGACATCTATCGACCCACTTCCAACTAAAGGGACAAATAACTATTATAAAAACATAGTCTATTCAACCAGAGGTGTTGATGTTTGGACTGATTTAAGCAGTGGTATTGATTTCAATACTAATCTTTGGGTCTCTGGTCAGCCTAGTGTTAATATCGCAAAAAATGCTAATGACCAATATGGCCAGCCAGAATTCATCTCTACTCCATCATTAACAAATCCTAACAGCTACAAGATAAAGACATCTTCAGCCGCATTTCAGGCTGGGATTGGCCCATTCCAAAGTGGATTTTCAGATATTATCGGAGCCTCAACTAATCTAATCCCATCCCCAACTCCTACTCCGACACCTACACCAGTTCCAACCACCTCACCTAGTCCTACTCCAACTTTAGAACCAAGCCCCTCAGCTTCTCCAATCACATCTTCACCAGTGCCATGTTCTGAAGATATTAACCTAGATCAAATTGTAAACATTCTAGATTACACTATTTTAATTGGAGATTTTTTTAGTCTAGAACCAGCTAACCCACGTTCTGACATTAATGGTGATGGCAAAGTAGATATTATTGATTACTCTATGTTGTCTACTAAGTTTTTCCAGAACTGTTAAACAATAAAGTAAATATATTTAATTTATCTATGATGATTTTCATATTAAAGATAATTAAAAAATTACTCTATAAATCACAACTAAAATCATATATAAATATAAGAAGATATGAAAAAAGTTTCACCAAAAATTATTAGAGCTAAACGCAACAAATTAGATCAATTACTAGCTAAGCTAGCTATTTTTGTTTCAATACTCATGATTGCTGGTGGAGCGATTGGAATGATTTTGGTCCAAAAAGACCTTAGAGAATCACAAGACTTAAGACAACAGGCATCTGTTGCTGATGGGAAGGTCATTGTTACTATGTCTGCGACTGACTTAGCTCCAGATGAGGCCGGTAAAATTAATTTTTATATTAATACAGCAGGCATTCAAACTGACGGTGTCCAACTTACCTTTAATGTTGTTACTGACACCCTACCTAATCCACCAACATTCTCAATAATAGACTCTGCCCCACTTCAACTAGCATACTCAGAAGTTGAAACAACCTCTGATGGTTATCTGGTATCCATAATTGCTTTACCTGAACAGCTTGGCCAGCCATTCTCTTCAACTACTGCTCTTCCTTTTGCAACATTAGACCTTAACCCAAATAAAACTGGAAATATTACCTTAAACTTTGATGTGGAGAATTCTATTTCAACCGTCCATGCTTCAAACCCACCAACTGATGAACTTAAATACATTGCCACCTCAGATTTTAATGTTTCTAACCCAACAATTACATCTGAGTGTCAAACAGATACAGACTGCTCAAATAGTGAGATTTGTTATCAACCTCCAATGCCAGCTTGTCCAGATGGATTAAATTGTGTCCAGGTTATGCCCGCTAAAATTTGCCAAGTACCTGAAGCAAGCCCAGTAATTTCTCCTAGCCCAATCGTCTCTCCATCTCCTACTGCCATTGCTAGTCCGGATATTTCACCATCTCCTAGCCCTGATCCAACTACAATTCTGCAATCAACCCCATCTCCTGATCCAACTATAGATCCTGGGATTGGTGGAAACCAAGATATTGCAACATGTAATGAGAGTTGTGCAGTTAATGCAGATTGTGATGTAAATCTTAGATGTTATTCTGGCCAATGTCGTCTCGTTACAAATGTTTCCAGTACAACTTGTTCAAATCCAACTGACCAAGGTTTAAGCTTCTCTTGTGATGAATACTGTTCAGATACAAATGAATGTAGAGGTGGTTTAGTCTGCCAAAACAATAAGTGTAGAAATCCAGAGAATGTTAATAGCATAACCTGTGCTGATATTACAGTTTCTCAAAGAAATGATATTACTAGCTCATGTAATCAGAGTTGCTCCACAAATAATGATTGTGCAGCAAACCTTAGATGCTATCAAGGAGCTTGTAGGTTAGCTACAAATCCAGGTAGTTACTCATGTTCAGCTTCTACTAAGAAAATAGTATCTACTTCAGTTTATGGTGGAACATCTAAACTAAAGGGTGAAGAAAATACTTCAGATAGTGATACTAATGGCAAAAAGGACTCTAGTACTAATAGCGGTTCAGTTTTAATCGACTCAGAAGATAAAGATCTAACAGATCCAGCTGGAACAGATAAAGTGATGGTTGAAGAAGATGGTGAAGAGACTGCTCTTGATTCAATCAAGTTATTTTTATTAGAAAATCCTAAGTTACCAATAACTTTGTTAGGTATAGGGATAGGACTAATTATTGCACTACTATTACTAGCTTTACTAAAAAGACGTAAAGATGATGAAGAGCCTCCAAAAACTCCAACTGGAGGAATTGTAGCTACAAATAAATATGAAGATTCCTTGCAAAATAAAATAAATACCTTAAAAAAAGAATCAATCAATCATCCTAGCCCAGGTATGGTACCACCAATAATGGCCCCGGTATCAACAACAGCTCCTAAACCAGTAATGACCTCTGAATCAACAACAAGCCCTATGCCAGTAATGACCACTGCGCCAGCAACTCCTAAACCACTAATGACTCCCCCACCAGCTAGTGGCTTAGACAGAATGAAAATTCCACAAAATGCTCCTATAAGTCATAAGTCTGGTGAAGTCTTTTCAAGCAGTAATAGATCGACATCAATGTTAGATAAATTAAAAAATAAAAATATTACCCCGCCTAGCGTGTAATATCTGGCAAATTGTGTTACAATACCTATCTCATGTTTAATCCTGTTAGTTATATAAAAGAAGTTGGGAGCGAGCTTAAAAAAGTTACCTGGCCAACCAGAAAACAAACAATTGATATGACAATGATTGTTGTTATTATCAGTCTAGTAGTGGCCGTATATCTGACTGGAGTAGACTTTTTTTTAAACAAAGTAATTACATCAATCATTAAATAATATGAATCAAGACACACAAGCACTAGAAGTACCAGAGTTACAAGAAGTTAAGGTTAATTCAACAAATGTTGTAACCATTTCTGATGCTGAGAACAAAAAAGCCCGTTGGTTTGTTGTTCATACTTATTCTGGTCATGAAAATAAAGTTGCAGAAACTCTTAAACAAAGAGCTCAAACTTTGCATCTTACAGACAAGATCTTAGCTTGTTTGATCCCTACCCAAGAAAAGATCCAAATTAAACGTGGTAAAAGAAAAACTATTAACCAGAAAATATTCCCAGGTTACATGCTAGTTAACATGGAACTAACAGATCAAGCATGGTTAGCTGTTCGTACTACTCAAGGTGTAACCGGTTTTGTTGGGGTTGGCACTAAACCTCGCCCACTACCTAGACATGAAGTAGACGCAATTAAGAAATACATGACTCAAGCTACTCCGCAATATAAGGCAGAGTTCACTGAAGGTGAAGCTATCAAAATCACTGATGGTCCGTTCAATGATTTCTTAGGAACAGTTAAATCAATTAATGAAGAAAAAGGTAAGGTTGAAGTATTAGTTTCTATCTTCGGTCGCGAGACTCCAGTAGAATTAGACTTCCTCCAAGTCCAAAAAGTATCAGAATAAACCATAAATTAATTGGTTTATCTTGACTAGTGGTATAATAATCACTATCCCAAACCTCGGGATCATAATTGAGGGAGTGAGAGCGAAAAATATCTTGCGTTAAGACAAAAAATTAAAATACACAATTTGTATCTGGTTTATTTCAATAAATAGCACCAGCAAAGTCTTTCCGCTTACCTTTTCCCTCTCAACAATAATAATATAGATAATTAATTAATAATTATTGATATACCCTACCGGGTAAAGTAAAAAAGGAGTATTTATGGCAAAAGCTATAATCAATGTCCTCAAGCTTAATTTACCAGCTGGTAGTGCAACACCTGCACCACCTGTCGGACCTATCTTAGGTCAAGCTGGAATTAACATGATGGACTTCATTAAACAATATAATGACAGAACTGCAGACAAAAGAGGTCAAACAATTCCTGCTGAAATCACTGTTTATAAAGACAGATCTTTCACTTTCGAATTAAAACTCCCACCAGTCTCAGCCATGATCATGCAAGCTATCAAACTTAAAAAAGGTAGCCAAGAACCAGGTAAGAAATCAGCTGGTACTTTAACAAACGATCAATTAAGAGCAATTGCAGAAGAAAAAATGCCTGACTTAAACACTAATGATGTTGAAGCAGCTATGAAAACAGTAGCAGGTGCAGCCCGAAGTATGGGTGTGCAGATTGTTTAAGGAGATATATGGGAACAAAGAAAAATGTAACAATATCTGGAGTTGATAACGTCAAAATCGTAGAAGATCAAACTCCAGATAGCCAAGAAATGGTTGAAAAATCACCAGAAAATAAGCAATCAGTAAACAAAAAAGTTAGAAGTAAAAAATATGCTTCAGCTAAATCTAGATTAGATAAGACTCAAAAATATGAGCTATCTAAGGCTATTGCATTAGTTAAAGACCTTTCTTACTCTAAATTTGATGGAACTGTCGAAGCTCACTTAGTAGTCAAAGAAGCTGGAATTAGCGCAAGCGTTAGCTTTCCCCACTCAACTGGTAAAGCTGTTAAAGTAGCTATCTTCTCAGATGCTGTTATTAAAGATATCGAAGCAGGTAACATTGACTTTGATATTTTGATTGCAACTCCTTCAGATATGCCTAAATTAACTAAATTTGCTAGAGTCTTAGGTCCAAAAGGTTTAATGCCTAACCCTAAGAGTGGTACTCTAACTACTAACCCTGAAGCAAAGAAAAAAGAACTTGAGGCAGGTAAAGTTAATATCAAGACTGAAAGAAAAGCTCCTCTTATGCATCTTGGTGTTGGTAAAACTAGCATGAAGACAGAAGATTTAGCTGAAAATATTCAAGCTCTTCTTAATGCAGTCGGGACAAGAGTTCAAAAACTTTCTATCTCTGCGACTATGAGTCCAGGTGTAAAAGTTCAACTAGAAAAATAACTTAATTAGGATTTCTTAATCAAGTATGAAAAACTCACACTATACGTGTGAGTTTTTTAGTACTAATATTCATTTAATGGCTTCTTCAAAAATGGAGTTCTATCGTAGAGATGATTATGGCAAGATAAATATTGATTGGCATGGATATTATGATAATTGTAGTGAAGAAGTCTTTGATCAAATTTGCGAAGCTCTAAAGCTTGTTAATAAAGCCCTAATAGTTGCCCATTGTGAACCAAATACTGCCTCTACCTGCTTAAGGTTTATATATAATATTGTACAAGAATCAAAGTTAACGGGTGTAGAGATCAGAGTTGTACTACCTCAAGAATTTTTATATAGTGCATCTTTTATAACAGGATTTGATGACTTTTATAAAATCTTCCAATCAGATACAGATGCCCTGAGGGATCTCAGAGACCCCAACCAAGCAATTTATAGTAAATAATAATTAGTTATCTACCTTCTATTCCTTATTTTTATTTTGTTGGACAAGCATCTCTAAGAAATCCTCTAACGACATAGATTCTTGGGCCTTTTCGCCTCTTCTTCTGACCGCTACAGTCTTTTCTTCAGCTTCCGTGTCTCCTACTACTAGAGAATATGGAATCTTGGCTTTTTGCGCATTCCTAATCTTTTTGGACAAACTTTCATTAGTATCAACCACTTCAATTCTCAAACCAAGCTCAAGCCCTCTGGCTTCAACTTCTTTTGCATACTCTAAATGCCTATCAGAAATCGGAAGAATTGCTGCTTGAACTGGAGCTAACCAAATTGGGAATGCTCCACCATGATGCTCAATCAAAATTGACATAAATCTTTCAATAGAGCCCATGATAGCTGCATGAACCATCACGATTTGCTCTTGCTCATTATCTTCATTGGCACAGAAAAGATTAAACCGTTCTGGCATATTTCTGTCTGCTTGGATTGTAGCGACCTGCCACTCACGACCGATTGAGTCATAGGCCATAAAGTCAATCTTTGGACCATAGAAAGCTGCTTCTCCCTCTTCTTCTGTATACTCAACCCCACGTTTCTTAGCTAAACTACGCAAGCCATCTTCCCATCTTTGCCAATCAGCTTCTTCTCCGAGATAGTTTTCCATTTTCTCTGGATCATGGAGTGATAATCTGACCTCAAGTTTAGGGAAACCTGCTGCTTTATAGAAAGTCTCAATAATATCCCAAATAGCAAACATCTCTTCCTCAAGTTGTGATTCACGACAAAAAACATGAGCATCATCTTGAGTAATACAA
>Ga0210043_1001115_pt1 | contig 24566 bp, 26 predicted proteins | sample CryGeymet201501t_FD_183990 | JGI IMG/M metagenome (GOLD analysis project Ga0210043, IMG submission 183990) | Groundwater microbial communities from Crystal Geyser aquifers in Utah, USA - Crystal Geyser metaG 2015-01t (SPAdes) (version 2) | ecosystem: Environmental > Aquatic > Deep subsurface >... | reverse complement strand
TCGCGACTGACGGCGATTCAACTCTGGCGGCGTGTCCAAGTTTCGGCTGCGGCGTGAAGGTTCGAATTCCGCATGGGAAGCGCGTGCTGAGCTGTGATCCGGGGCTCAACCGCGGCCCGCGCGACATTCCGATCGGTAGTTATGAAGATATGCGCAAGGCGCTGCGGCTGCGGCGGCATGAGCTCGAACTTGCCATTCCCGAGGTCGAGCACATCGCTGGGCTGGCGCGCGACCACCTCGCCAAAGCTGAGAAGCCCAATCCCACAAAACTTCCAAACGTGGACACGACGCTGTGGTGGGCGGCCGCGCTTGGTTATGAGGTCGTGTTGCGCCCTGTGGACCTGCCAGACATCGCGCTGCGGATCATAAGCGAGACTCGTCCACAAGGGTCGCGTCGTCGCGCGCTGTCGCGTCGGGATCGCGCAAGTTCCCGCTGATCTCGCGGGCGGTGCGTTGGAGACTTCTGGCCATGCCGCCAAGTTCGCGCGACAGATCGGCCAGCGCCTCGACCATGATCCGGTCGGTAGTTTTTCCGCCGCTCCACTCCTGGAGCAACAGCACGGCCTGAACCGGAACGGGCGAGGATCGGGCGCGCCAGTTGGCCAAGGTCTTTGGCGCCCATCCGCTTTGCCGGCAGAATTCCGCCCCGTAACGGGCTGAGCCGTAGACCTTGGCGCCCAGGTCTTCGAGCGCGGCAAGGCGCTGCTCATCGGTCATGCTGGCAAGGTCGGTCGCGCTATAGATGGTCATTGAAGGGGTTCCTTTCGTGGTGGTAGGGTGCAGGGCGGTGGAAACCCGCGCCTTGCGCAAGGTGCCGCCCCTGGCCTGTGGTGGGCTGGGGGCGGCTCAAGGGGTCAGCGGCGTTCCTGTGCAGCCTCGTTCAGTATCCGTTTGACTTCGTCGCTGGCTTCCTTGTTGGTGGGCTCGCGGCCAAGCTTCTCGGCCAGTGCCTCCCAGATCGTCGGTTTGCGGCTCATAGCATCCTCCGTTGTATCGCTCGGTCATCCAGGACGCGCCCCACAAGGCGTAGCAAAGCGCGCAGTTCATCGGTGGGCAGTTGCTCAAGTTCGGCGCGTATATCGTCCAGGCTCAAGCGCGGTGGCGTGCGAGTGGTCATGCGGGCGAGTCCCGGCCATGGTCGGCAAGGTAGACCCCCGCCAACTCCATTGCAGCCTCGCCTGCATCTGTGGCGGCCTCTATTGTGCCGTCATTGTCGTCGCAAAGGCCTTGCATCATGCCAATCTGGTGCAAGGCATCGCCAAGCGCTTCGCTTAGGGCGCGGATTATCAACGCCGCGCGTTCGGCTTGGTCTGGCATCGGCGGGCAGTCGGGGCAGTTCGGGCAACCTTCACCGCGAAAATACGTCCCGCAGCGCAGGCATCGCCAAGTTGTTTCTGGTAGCGGCATCGCTCAAGTCTCCTCTTGTGTGTGGTGGGCGCGCGGCATGGCGCGCAGGGCGGGGCAGGTCATTGGTCCGGGTCCCTTTCGCACTCGGCGTCGAAGTTCATAACGGCGTTTGCCATCGCCCGCTCGAAGTTGATCGGCTGGCCGTCCTCGTCGCTGATCAGGCGGCAAAGGTGCATCATCTGGCACAGCACGTCGGAAACCTGCTCGGCCAGCGTGTCGGTGCCGGTCAGCTGCTCCAGCCGGATGCAAAGCTCCAGGCCCTCGTGCGCCCGATCCCAGTTCGTGCGCCCGCTGCCGGTGGTGGATCTGCTTTCGGCATGGCTGCACTCGACCGCCTCGCGAGCGGCGGCGATTTCGGCCAGTTCGGCCACGTGGTCTTCAAGGTTGCTCATCGCTCAAATCCTTCTGTGGTGGGTTTCCCCCGCTATAGGGGGTCGCGGCATGGCCACGGGGACGCGCACCCGGAAGGATGCGCGCTGCCGGTGGTCACAGGTTGCGAAGCGCGATGCACTCCCGGCCCCGCATGTTGTCGTAGTTCTGCAGGTGTTGACCGGTGCTGGTGCAGATGAAATCCATCTCGCCGCCCAGGGCCATGTCACGGGCCATCGCGCGAAAGTCGATGTAGTTTTGCAGCGCGTCGGGCAGGTTCTCGAGGTATCCGCATTGTTCGGCAAGGTCCGCGGCGTAGTCTTCCGGGTCGTTCCACTCGCCCGCGAAAGCATCGTCAAGCGCGGCCTTCCATGCGTGGGGCTCGGTCACGCGGTCGCGCACCCAGTCCAGCAGAAAGGGCAAGATCGTTTCGTGGTAGTCGTCGCTGATCTCCTCGAAAGCCTCTGCCGCTTCGGCAATGGCCTTGAGGTCGGACGTCTCGCCCATGTGGGAAATGAGCTTGGCGGCGTCGTCGTAGTCGTGGACAACCCACTCCTCGGCGCTCGGGACCGTCTCGTTCGTCTCGGGGTGCTCAACGGTGACATTGGGGCAGGGGCTGGCGCGCAGCATGGCGGCGATCTGTTCTTGCATCTCGTCGGCGTCGCTGGTCGCGTCAACCCAAATCCCGTGCAGGATACCGCTGTTGTAGGCGGCAAGGTCGGCGGCATAAAAACGGCTGGTCATGATATCGCTCCGGTTGTGGTGTGTGGTGGATCACAGGCAGAAGGGCCCATGGGATGCGCGCCGCTTGCGCAGCGCGACACCGATTGGTCAGGACATGGGCACCGCTCGGGCGTCCATCTTGCCAGCGTAGGACCGGCGCGCGCGGATGGTGCGCTCTACCCACCGCAGGGCAGCCGTGCTGTCTGGCGCCACGCGCACGGCGCTGAATGTGCCCATGCGCCCGCTGCGGGTCCGGTAAGTGGCGGAGACGTGATAGCGGTTCATGCCTGCACCAGCGCGGCGCTTTGGTGCACGGTCGAGACCAGATCGCCGGTCGGGGTGAAGGTCAGGCAGCAGTTGCGCCCGTCGCTGTCGACGCCGTCGATCACGATGGAGGCAAAGTCGGCAGCGATCCAGTAGACCGCTACACCCATGCTGCGGGCGCGCGCCACGGCGCGCGAAGCCGCATCAAGCCGCGCTGCGGTCACGTTCATTCGAAAGAGAGAGATTGAGGTCATGTCGGTTGTTCCTTCGTGGTGTGTGGTGGTCGTGACCCCTACGTAATGCCAATGCGGGAAGGGATCAAGATAAAAAATGCGCCAACGCGGGAAAATATGAAACGTGCATGGATCGCGTGTCAGCCTCTCGCCAATCTCGCACCATGAAACACGACAAGCCGCCCACAGACTGGAAAGAGCTCAACAGCAGGCCGCGCGTAAGTGCAGCGATCCGCAACGCTCTCGCTATCCACGTCGCTCAGGGAATACTCCCCACACAAGCAGCCCGCGCAGCAGGGGTCCGTGAGGCCACAATGCTCGCCGCCCTGGAGCGCCCACACGTTCAGCAGGTCCTGCAAAAGATACGCGAACAGCACCAAAGACAGATAGAAGCCCTCGAACAGCTCATGCACGGCGAGGCCGTCCAGCAGGCAATCGCCCTTATGCGAACCGCAAAGTCCGAACAGGTCAGAATGAGGGCGATTGAGTTCTTTCGGGATGCTACTAAACCGAACGGTTCAGTTCCCGGAAGGAAGGGTCCGAAGCCCAAACCAGCCGCCCCGTCGCCTGCCTACGCCTATGCAAAGCCGACCGATGACCAATCGGCTGGCCTAAAGTCGCAAGCACCTGTAGCCAAAGCAAAAAAGCCGGATGAGTGATGCGAGGCACCGGCACACCCGCGCAATCATGCCAAGCAGCGCGCCCCATAGGGGTGGATCGCGACCCCCAGGCAACACCCCCACCCCCCCTTGATGGCCCCACCCCGGGGGCAAAAATCGCGCGCGCGTTCCTCTACTCCACACCTCTCCGCGCGCCTTTTTGGTTTTTTTATGTTTTTTCAACATGGCTCACGGGGTGGAGACAGGGGTTTTGATGGAATGTTTTCACGTATCGAACAAATTGGGGGAAAAGTGATGGGTGGATTGCTTCGAATAGCTGGTGGTGTGGACACGGAGTTTGAGACTCATCGGGCAGCTATTGTTCGGATATTGGGTGAGGTTCTGTCTGCGGTTGAGAGTGGGGAGGTATTGGCGACGAGTTTGGTGGTTTGTTTGCGGGATGACGATAGTGTGCTGGTGGTTCGTCGATATGCGCGTCCTGACGAGGCGATAGGCATACTGGAGCGTTCGAAGATGGCGATAGCGATGGATGGTGACGGATGAGTGTGGCGGCGTATGAGCCTCGTGGTTCGGTTCTGATGGAGTGTTTTTGGGATCGTTCGCCGTTTTCGATCATCCAGGGTCCGATTGGATCTGGGACGAGTTCGATGTGCTGTCACAAGATCATGGTTCTGGCGACGGGTCAGGATGCTGATTGGGATGGGGAGCGACGGACGCGATGGATGATTGTTCGGGACACGTATCCGAAGTTGCAGAAGACGACGCAGAAGACGTGGCTGGACTGGTTTGACGAGGATCGTTTTGGATCGTTTAGGAAGGGCGTTCCTCCGACGCACCAGATCAGGTTCGAGCATCCGTCTGGCGATGGGACGTTTGTGAACACGGAGGTGATTTTTCACGCGGTTGGATCGCCGGAGGAGGCGGAGGCTGTGGGTGCATCGTTCGAGTTGACGGGGTTCTGGATCAACGAAGTGCAGTTTCACGAGAAGGGGACGGTTGACGAGCTTATGTCACGGACGGGGCGGTATCCGTCGCCTGCGCGGGGTCCGGGTGCGACATGGTATGGCGGGTTTGCGGACATGAACGCGCCGCCCGAGGGGCATTGGACGACGTATATGCGTGGCGATGTGGCTGTTCCGCACGAGTGGTCGGATGAGCGGCGCCGGGTGATGGAAAAGCCCGAGGACTGGAAGTTTTTCATCCAGCCGCCCGGATTGATCGAGAAGGTGGTTGATGGGCGGCGGCTGTATTTCTTCAATCCCGAGGCGGAGAACCAGGAGAACCTCAAGCAGACCTACCTGCAACAGATACAGGGCAAGACGCAGGAGTGGATCGACCGGCGGATCATGAACCGGACGGGACTGTATTCGGGCGGAAAGCCGGTCTATCCATCGTATTCCGAGGACGAGCACGCGACGGACGAGGTGCTTGCCCCCATTGCGAGTATCCCGATCGTGATCGGCCTGGACTTCGGGCGGGATCCGGCGGCCACCGCGGGGCAGCAGGTCAACGGAGAATGGAAGGTCTTCGATGAGCTGATCGGTGACAACGAGCCGGCCGTCGAATTCGCCCCAAAGGTGAAGCGATGGCTGTCTACCAGATTCCCCGGATTCGAGTTCATCTTCGGCGGCGACCCAAGGGGATCAGACCGGTCGCAAATATCGAACGTGACATCGTATGACATCTTCATGCAGCACGGGATGAAGGTCGTTCAGGCGACATCGAACAACGATCCGGGCGTCCGTCGAAACACGGTCAACAGCGTGCTGATGCGGTCCCGCGGGCTTCTGATCTCGCGGCGATGCCTGATGTTGCGAACCGGATTGGCCGGCGGCTATCACTACCGCAGGATCCGGGGGACCGGCGCCTACCAGGAAACGCCGAACAAGAACGAGTATTCCCACGTCAGCGAGGCGTTCGAAAACATGCTCATCATCGGCGGCGAGGGGCCGAGAGGCGTCGGCTTCAACGCCAAACCACCCGAGCCGGTCAAGATGGGGCGTCGGCGCGTCACGCTGCGGAAATGCTCATGAACCCGGTTCTGGATAACCTCTACGTGCCGCGCGTCTGGTTCTTCGGCTTCTACAGCAGGACACGCGATCCGATGCGCTGGTGGGGGCACTGTGACGCCTGGGGCGTGACCAAGGACGACACGTGGCTGTTCCTCGACCCCAACCGCACCGGCCTGCATGTCGAGGTGGCGCATGTTGCGGAGGAGGTCGAGGCCCTTCTGGCGATGAGGATCCAATGCGCCGAACAGATCATCCGATATGAAATTCCGCGCCGCACCTGGAGCCTGCCCATGATGGCACCCGGAACCTGTGCCGCCATCTGCGGGGCCGCCGTGGGCCTCCGTGCATGGACCCCTGCTCAGCTTCGCAGGAAGTTGCTGAAAAGCGGCGGAGTGCTCCATTATGAAAACACCACGAGAAGACCCGGAAGCGAAGCGGCAGCGCCAGATGGAGGCCCTTACGGCCAGAGCTGAGCGCCGCACGGCTGCACAGGGCACAGCACGGTCCCTCTCGCGCGACTACAGCGCGGTCTACGGCCGGCCAAGCCTGATCCGCTCTGCATGAAGAAGCCATCCCAAGCATTCCAGTCGCGATACAATGCCGCAAAAGCATGGCGCCGCGTCGTGGAACCCGACATTCGGGAGGTGATGCGCTTCTGCGCGTCCGATCGCGTGGATGACTTCAACCAAACCCCCAATCGCAGAGTCCGACCCGAGCCCGATGTCCACATCTCCATCGGTGAGGAAATGGCAACCGACCTTGCCGGCGATCTGGTCAACTTCTTCATGCCGGCCGAAATGCAATGGGCCGAATACGAGGTCATGGTTCCGATCCCGGCCGACGCAGCGGAACAGGTCGAAGCGATCGTTTCCGCCCGCGAACAAGACCTGTTCGACATCATCGAGCAATCGAACCTCAACGACATTGCGCCGCAGATCATGTTCGAAGCCAGCTCGCACGGAACCCCGGCGATCTGGGTCGACAACGGGCACCTCGCGGAACCGCTCTACATCGAGACCGTCACCCCCGACGAATTGCTGATCGTGCCAGGCCACCAGGGCTACCTCGATCGCTTCCGGGAACAATGGGTCCAGAGCGAGTTTCTGGCCGCCACCCTGCCCGACGCGGATCTCAGCGATCCGGCCATCGCCCGCAAGATGGAAAAGCCCGGCCTGTGGGCAAAGGTCTGCCGCGGCTTCTGGCTCGACTGGACCGATCGCGGGAATCCGATTTGGGTGACGGAAACCACCGTCGATGGAAAGCGCGTCACCGAGGAAGTCGTCCCGCTCGGGCCGATCAACGGCGGTTGCCCGCTTCTGGTCGGTCGATTCAATCCGCGCCCGAAAAACCCGTGGGGCCGGGGTCCGGGCATCAAGTCCCTGCCCGACCTGCTCGTGCTGGACAAGATCGAGGAAGTGGTTCTTGGCAAGCTCGATGAGCAACTGGACCCCGCATGGACCTACATCGACGACGGTGTGCTGAATTTCTCCAACGGGATTGTGGGCGGCAACGCCTATCCTCGCCGCTCCGAGCAAATGCCCGAGCCGCTGATCGCGCCCGCGAACCTCGATTACGGCTTCTACACCAAGGAGCAGATGGAGGAGCGGATCCGCAAGGGGTTCTACCAGGACGGTCCGAGACAGCGCGGCGACACACCGCCCACGGCCTCGCAATGGCTTGACGAGCGCCGCCGCGTACAGGCCCGCCTCGGCAAGCCTTCCGCGCCGCTGTTCTCCGAGCTGCTGTTGCCGCTGATCCATCGCGTCGAGTTCATCGCGGTCACGCAGGGGCAGATGGAAAGCGCGATCACGATCGACGGCACCACCATCAACGTGCGCCCGATCTCGCCCATGCAGCGCGCGCAGAACCAGGACAAGGCGCAGATCACCCGCGCGAACCTCGAATTGGGCGCCGGCGTGTTCGGCGACCAGTTTGGCGAGGTCGTGGATGCGCGCGGCACCTACGAAGCCATCATCAAGGCGACGGGCGACGAATTGCTCAAGCTGAACCCGAAACAGCAACAGGCCCAACCGAATGAACCTCAAGCCGCTCCGCCCGCATAACGGCCCTATCCTCGCCTATCTCGCGCAACTTTCGGCAGAAGAAAAAATGCGAGTAGAGGCTGCGATCAAGACGCTTCTCGACACCGACGAGGGCTCTATCCTTATGGATTTACTGGATAAAGCGGTTCAAGATCGAAACGTCCCGCTTGGCGCGCCGTCCGGTGCATTGGAAGATTTGAACGCTCAGCGTTTTCTTGTCTCGGATTTATTGCAGATCACGAGGCCCAAAAATGCTTATCTCGACCCAGCAGAAGGTGGCGTTCCCATTCGCCAGCATCGCTCACGAAGAACCTGACGCCGCCGCCGGAGGGACAGCCGAAGCGGCAGCAGAGGCCGATCCGGCCGTCACGCCCGTCGATACCGGATCGGCCACCCCAGAAGACTATTCGTGGGTGCCGGAAGCCCACATGGGCGAGGACGGAAAGCCCGACTTCCAAGGCTTGCGCACCGCCTACGACGACGCGAACGCCACCCTTGCGGCGATGACCGAAGGCCGCCCGGAATCAGCCGCCGATTACCAGATCGCTCTCGATGAAGCCTTCGACTATGGCGAGATCCAGCCGCCCGAGTGGTTCAAGTTCGAGATCGACAACGAGAACCCCATCGTCGGTGAGTTGCAGACCTTCCTGCACGAGAACGGACTGCCCGCAGAGGCAGGCACCACCGCCGCCGGCATTATGGCGCGCTACGAGGCTCGCCGTGCCGCGCAGTATGCCGCCGACCGCGAGACCGAGATGAAAGCCCTCGGCCCCCAAGGCCAAGCCCGCATCGACAAGATCATCCGCGCCGCCGAAACGCGGATTTCCAACAAAGCCCAACGTGACGCCCTTTTGAACAGCATGGTTTCCGCCGACGCGATCCGCGCCATGGAAGCCCTCATCAATGGCGGGGCGCCGACGCGGCCCATCACAAGCAGCCCGAGGGTGGCGGCCGACGAGAACATCTCGCCGTTCGAGCGCCTGCGACGGGCAAACCAGCAATCTGCATGAGGAGATGAGCCATGCCGGCCATTACGCTTCCCGAATACGCAAAGGGCGTCGAGGACCAGAAGGTCCGCGCTATCATCGAACTGTTCCCGGAGTCGGTCGACTTCATGGGCGTGATTCCCTTCATGTCCGCACCTTCCGGCAGCTATCGCTACATGGAGGAAGGCGCTCTGCCTGACAACGTGGGCTTCCGCGCGCTGAACGAGGGCCCGTCCGCAGGCTACGGCCTGATGCTGGACAAAGTGGAGAAGACCTTTCCCATGGCTGGCAACCTCGATGTCGATCGCCGCCTGATCGCGCGGCAGGGCATGGACGCCAAGTCGCGGCAGGAGCGGATGCAGGCGAAGAAATTCGCATCCGTCTGGGCACAGACCACGTTCTTCGGTGACAACCAGGCCAACAGCCGGGAATACACCGGCGTCAAGCCGCGCCTCAAGTCCGTGGGCGGGTCCACCGATGGCAGCAACTATCGCAGCCGGATCCTCGCCAACTCGGCATCCTCGGGCGGCGCCGCGCTGTCGCTGGCTCAACTGGATCGCGCAATCGACCTGGTGGAGAATCCCAACGCGATCATCATGCCGCTGGCGATCAAGGGTCGTTTCCCCGCCGCGCAGCGGAACACGCAGATCGGCGGCTTCATCAATGTGCAGGCCGACGAATTCGGGAAGGAGCAGGTCTCCTATCGCGGCATCAGGATCTATACCGGATACGGTGTCGGTCCCTTCGGTGAGTTCCTGCCGTTCAACGAAGTGGCGGTTGGTGGCGGTTCCGCCGTCACCACTTCGATCTACGTGATGCGGTTCTCGGAGGATGGCGTCTGCGCGCTGGAGCAGCAGCCGATGGAGGTCCACGACTATGGGCTTCTGGAGGACGGCTTCACCCACCGCACGAACGTCGAGCACGATGTCGGTCTCATGATCTGTGATCCGTTCTCGGCGCTTCGGCTGTCGTCCATCACCAACGCGCCGATCGCGGCGTAAATTCAGCAAAAGGAGAATACACCATGCTGAGCAAATATTACGCCATCGACGCCTCGGTCGGCCTCATCAAGCGGGCAAAGGGCCTCGCTGCGCTGACCGCGGATGCCTATGTGGGGACGCAGTGGGATCAGGGTGGCGCGGTCGAGACCGATTTCGTCACCGTGATCGACGTTGAGTCCTGCAAGGTCTCGGCCGGCAATGAAACCTACACGCTCCGCGTCGTCGGGTCGAACGTGGCTGACCGGTCGGATGGGCAGGTTCTTGCCACGCTGGAGCTGGGTGACGCTGGCACGTTGCCGATCCAGACGCGGGACACCATTGCGGGCGACCGCCATGTGCTCTGGGCGCGATCCGACCTGAACGGCACCGCGTTCCGCTACATCGACCTGCACCTGGACGTGACCGGCACCTCGCCGTCCATCGGGTTCAGCGCGTTCATCTCGAAGGAGGCATAGGCCATGGTAACGATGGTAACGATCAAGCCCGTCCGAACCTTCAAGGGGTCTGCCGTCGATGCGGCGGTCTTCAAGAAGGTCAAGGAGGCTGGATCCAAGCGGGTCGATTACAACACCGCGATCGAGGCGATCCACAACAGCGGCGGCATGTATGAGATCATAAGCGATGCAACGGCGCCGAACGTGGCAGCGGTGGAGTTGGACGGCATGTCGACCGAGCAACTGAAGGTGATGTATTTCCAGTTGGGCGCGAAACGCCCGAACGGGAAACAGATCCGGCGCAGCGACATGATCCAGGCGATCCGCCTCCAATTGGAGTCCATCGAGGTGGTGGATGACGAAGTTGCCGTCGACGAGGGTGACGAAGGCTAGGGCGGCTGACCAAGCCCTTGGCGCGCGACAGGAGGGGTGGGCGAAAGCCTGCCCCTTTTGCGTGCATGGATCAGGACGGGAGTTGCGACACAATCTGCCGCCATGAGCACAACATTTTCACGCCTCGGCATCATCAATGCAGCCCTGTTGGCGCAGGGCCAGACCGAGCTTTCAGCCGAAAGCGACGGGTCTCTGGAGTGGCGCACCCTTGCGGCGCAATGGCCATTCCTGGTCGAAAGCGAACTGGAGGACGGCGGCTATGCGCACCAATTCGTCGAACAGGAACTGATCGAGCGCATCGGTGATGGTCGGTTCGGCTTCACCGATCGCTACTGGCTTCCATCGCAAGCTCTGCATGTGCGGCGCGTCTTCACCGAGGCAACGGACGGGCAGCGCATCTATTTCGACAACTGGCAGCAGGACGGCACCGGTCTGAACGTGAACGCCCCCGAAGGGATCTGGGTCGAGATTGTCGAGGCGATGGACGCGGACCAGTTTTCTCCGAATTTCGCACTTGGCATCCAGAAGAAGATGGAGATGCACATCGCGCGGGCGATGAAGGAGGAACACTCGCTGGCCGACCGGCTGGAGGCGGAAGCGCAGATGTATTTGCAGCGCGCGCGCACCTCGTCGGCCAACAAATCCGGGCCCAAGCCGCTGTTCCGCAAGACATCGGTGTTCGCGGACGCGAGGTTCCGCCGTGGTTGAAAAGCAAACGATCGTCCAGCGGGACTTCTCTCTTGGCGTGATGCTTCCGGGCTTCATCGACGCGGACGATCTGGAGATGCGCAGCCAATCCCTAAAGGCGGCCTCCGACCTTCGCGTGTCCAATTCGCGAACACTGGTCAACCGACCCTGCACCGGCTTCAAGGCGCTGGCGGTTGCATCATGGAAATTCTTCGAGATCCGCGTCCAGAATGGTGGCGTCGAAACACTCTTTTCGGTCGTGTTGAAGCCCAACTCGCTGGGAATCTGGGACACGGACTACACCGAGGTCGAGACATACGGAACGGTCCCTTGGGGCGCGGATCCGTCGACGGCATGGGTGGCCTCGTTTCAGAACGCGACGGTTTTCGGCGGGTCGGAATTCTATGTCCTGACCTACGATGAGGGGACGTGGGACTTCGGCGCATTGGCCTTTGCCGAGCAAGGCGGTGGCGAAAAGAGCCTCCCTTACTGGTCCTACAAGCAGGGCATATCGCTCACCCCGTCAGCCTATACCGGCAGCGTTACTGTCACCGCCTCGGCCGACCTGTTTTCCGCAGACTGGGTGGGCGATCGGATTCGCTACGCGCAAAAGGAATTGCTCATCACGGCGTATACCTCGACCACTTCGGTCACGGCGACGGTCGCGACGGAGCTGCCGCCGACCTTCACCATCACGTTCTCAAGCGCGGCGGACCTGACCGGATTTCGCATCGGTCAGGTGGTGACGGCAAGCCAAACGAACTGGACCGGGATCATCACCAATATCGTCGGCGCGGTCATGACGGCGGTGACGCTGAATCGCGACCCGGCTTTTGGAAATGGCGAGTTGGTAAGCTCCCACAGCGGCGCGGCATACGGCGGCCCCTTGACCAGCGATGAAATCGTCGGGCCAAACTCCGCGGTTTCCCCAAGCTCTGTGCACAAGGCGGCCAACCCCGTTGCCTGCTCGGTCTGGGATGAACAGCTCTGGTCCGATCGACGCGGCTGGCCAAGGTCCGGTGTCGCGATCGACGGGCGGCTGGCGCTCTGTGACTTCCCCCTTGTTCCGAACCTTGTGGCCATTTCGTCGCCGCGCGCCTTCAACGATTTCGGCCAGGGCCTGAACGATGACGACGCTATCGTTCGCCAGGGCGGGAACAACAACGCCCGATTCCGACACATGATTTCGGCGCTTGATCTCATCATCCTCGCGGATCGGGGGTGCTATTACGTGAAGACGCGGGACGGAGAGGTTTTGAGCCCGTCGAACTTCCAGATCGTGCAATTCAGCGAACGCGGCTGCGGCCCGGTTCGGCCCGCGCTGATCGAAAGCAACGTGGTCTTTGTCGAACGCGGCCGCAGCGCCATCGCGGCCTGCGTGCTGGATGGGAACGTCTATCTCAACTGGTCCGTGGTCGACGTGAGCGCGCTGCACGGGAGTCTCATCAACAGGCCGGTGGCGATCTGCGGCGCCGTGGAAAGCAGCGATTTCGATGAACGCTACATGCTTGTCGCCAACACCCCGACGACGGTTGTTGCCGGTGTGACACCGGAGGCACCGCTGGCTGTCATGTCGTGGTTCTCGAACTTCGGCGCGAACCAGGTGGGGTTCATCCCGTGGCGCCTCGGCGGCCAGATCCTCGACACCTTTGAATTGTTCGGAAAGTATCATGTGATAGTCACGCGCGGATCGGACGTGGCTGGCTACCGAACCACGCTTGAGGCGTTCGAACCGGACTATTTCCTCGATGCCGCCGTTCCGAACGTGGGCGACATGACCGCAGGAGATCCGTGCAGCCACTTGCCGAAAGACCTTGATGCGTTCGTCTGGAGCGGTCGCAAGAGCGAAGCCGTGCGGGTCGATGCAACCGGCAATCTGTATTCCCCGCCAACGCTGATCGGCGGATATGTCGGCGTTTACTCGGAGCCCTTTGCCGAACCATGGCCGCGCGAGATCATCCAGAGCCCGCGTCACGGGATGATAAAGGCGCGCGTCATCCGCGCGGGCGTGTCGGTGCGGGAGACGGTGACGATCACCTTCCTGCGCAACAGCACGGCCAGCATGATCCCGCCATACGGGCCGATGGACAACCTCGCGGAAATGCCGCCACTCAAGACCGATCGCTACCGGTTCAACATCTTCGGCAACCGGACGCATCCCGAGATGCGGTTTTCCGCTGGAGAGCCGAACCGCTTCGAGATTACAGAAATAATTCAAGAGGTTCAGGGATAATGGGCGCGGCAGCACTTGGACCCTTGGCGTTGGTATCGCAGGCAGCAGGCCCCATTTTCGGCGGGTTTGCGGCGGCCAGCGAAGCGCGCCAGATGCGACAGCAAGAGCAGATCAATGCCGAGTGGGGCAAGATCCGGGCCGATCAGAGCGACACGGCGGCGCGCGTGGGTCTGGAGGAAGACCTGGGCGCCTACCGCGCAGCGATGTCGGCCAACGGTGCAGGGCCCAGCGTTGCCACGCTTGGCATTCTGGACGAGGTGCGGAAAATCAGGGGCCGTGATCGGCGTATCGAGACCGGCAACCGCAATCGGGAGGTGTTCGACGCCCGGGCCCGCGCGAGGTCTTATCGCCCCGGCATGGAGATTGCCCGAGGCTTTGCCAGGGCTGGCCCGAGCCTGTTCCAGCTATATGGGAGCCTTCGGTAATGGCCACGCTTCGCCGGATTACGCCGGCCAATCCGATCAGTTCCTACCCGGCTCAGGTTCGCCCTGGGCCTTCGATCTTTGGCGTTCTCGCTGATGCTGCAAACGCATGGGCGCCGCAATTGGACATGCTGGCTGGAGAGCAGGCGCAGCGCGATGGAAGCGAAACCGGCACCGCCGCCGCGGGTGGATACACACCCGGAACAGAGGGCGGCAATCCTTCGGTGGGCGGCGTTCCCGGGCGGTCCTACACCCCCGCTGCGTTCGGTGGTCCATTGGCGAATGAAGGCAGCATGGATGCGGCGTGGTCCGGGTCGCAAGGCGGACCGCGTGGCCTGCCGATTGATGGCGACTTTTCCTCGAACCCGGACCTCTACGACATTGCATCGCGAGCCTTTGCCCATGTGATGCCGGCAGGATCTCGGATCGAGGTTTTTTCCGCGCACCGGCCCGGCGGCAGCGAGACCAGTCAACACCACAGCGGCGACGCGATCGACTTCCGTGTGATCCGTCCCGATGGAACGCGCGTCCGATGGGACGATCCCGAGGCGCTGGCCGGTGCGGAATTCGGTGTGGCCATGAATATCCTCGGTGTCGGCGCTGGCTTCGATTACATGGGCGGCGATGCGTTCCATTGGGATCGCGGCCTGAATCCGAACAACCCTCGCGGCGGCATTCAGGTCTGGAGCGACAGCGATGGCGTGAATAACCGCGATGCACGCGGCGCGGTGTCGTGGCTCCCCCGGCTGCAAGCGGCACGCGAGATGGGCGTCAACGGGCTTCTCATGGCCGCGGGCCTGCCGCCGCAGAGCCAACCCGATGTCACGGCCAGCGCCAGTGGAATGGACGGCGCGGGCGCCGCGATGAGCGTGCTGCGCGAGTTCGAGGGATTTGAGGAAACCCCGTATTGGGACGTGAACGCGCTGCGCACCGGCTACGGTTCCGACACCGTGACGCGAGAGGATGGCACGGTAGAGGCGGTGGGCAGCGGCACAAGGGTCTCGCGTGAGGACGCGGAGCGCGATCTGGAGCGCCGCGTGACCACCGAGTTCTTGCCAGCGGCTCGGAACGGCGTTGGCCCGGAGGTGTTCGACGCTCTCAACCCGGAACAGCAAGCGGTTCTGACATCGCTCAGCTACAACTATGGCGCGAATTCGTGGGACGGCAGATTGAGCGCTGTTGTGCAGGCAATCCGTGCAGGCGACATGACTGGTGCGGAGGCGGAAATCCGGGCGCTGGAGGGCGATAACGACGGGATCAACCGGGGCCGCCGGAATCGTGAGGCCGACATCTTCGCCGGGAACGCCGCGCCTTCAAGCGCGCCATCTGCCGCCGGTGGTGACGCTGTGATGAGTGCGCGTCAGCCCACGACGCAGATCCGCACCGCGTCGGGTGGCCTTGAAACCCGCCCGCTCGACATCTTCACCTCGCGCTACGACATCATCCGCCAGAATGCGGCCCTTGGCGCGTATTCCGCCAGCACCCTGAATAACGCCAATCTGGCGATGAGCGATCTGCGCCGCCGGTTCCCTCTTGATCCGACAGGGTTCGAGCAAGCAGCGCAGGGCTATGTGCAGCAGATCATGGCCGGGGCACCTGACGCAATTCGGGAGCAGCTTGGGGCGGACCTGCGGACGGAAGCGGCGCGCAATCTGAACGGCGTGCGGGACGCGCTGTTTCAGAACACGCTGGCCCGAGCGAATGACGAGGCCCGCGCGCGCGCTTCGATGCTGACCGACGAGTATTCCGCGCTCATGGCGGCGGGCGACACCGAGGGCGCAGCGGCCGCGCGTGGGCAGTTGGGCGAGATCCTTCGCTACCGTGCATCGCTGCCGGGATCGACCTTCGGGCCCGAGCAGGCCGAGATGGCGCTGGCCGGTGCGGATCGTGAGGCCGCGCGGTTCACGGCGACAAGCGCGACCAACCGGGACCGAGAGATCGGCACGCAGCTCACCTCGATCAGAAACGCCGCCGCCGATGGGCGCACCCACGCGAACGAGGCGCTGTTGAACGATCCGGCGGTGCAGCGCCATGCAGACTTCAACCGGACCATGGGCGCGATCAACATGCGCGACTTCTTGCCTGACTTCGCGGCGATGCCCCCATCAGAGCGCGCGGCCATGATCGAAGCGGAGCGCGCGCGACCGGTGAATGACGATTGGGAAACCGGGTTCCTCGACGCCATGGAGGCCACCCACACGGCGGCGCTGAACCGAGAAGCCGAAGATCCGGTCTCTGCCGCAGCGAGAAATGGCGTCTCCATCGGCACGCTCGATCCTTCCGACCCGGAAGCCTTCGCGGAGACGCTGATGCAGCGCCAGCAGATCGCGGCGGAAATGGTCGGCGCTGGCTACACCTCCGAGGCGCGCTTCTTCACGAATGAAGAACGCGAGCAACTGTCGCTGATGTTCGGTCCCGATGCCGATCCGATGGACCGCACCGGGTTCGCTTCCACGCTGATCGACACGCTCGGTTCCGATGCTGCCACGGCGGCGCTGGAACTGGGTGTCGAGGAAAGCACGGCGGGCTGGATCTCGCTCGCGGCCACCTCGGGCAACCAGATGCACCTGAGCCGGGCACTCACCGGCGCGGCAATGCAGCGGGCAGGGCAGGCGCGGTCGGTTCCGCAGGACGTGCGGATGGACCCGGAGGTTCTGGGCATCATCGAGACCCTTCCCCCGAACGCGGCGACACGCGAGTTGATCGTCGCGATGGCGACCGACTACGTGTCCTTCACCGACGGCATGGGCGAGGCGGATGCGCAGTCGTTTGCCGAGGCGGTGCAGATCGCTCTGGGTCAGAATGGCGCGCGCGGCGGCGTGCAGCGCGTTCTTGGCGGCCAGACGCTCCTGCCGCCAAATGCGTCCCGGGCGATGGTTCAGCAGGCACTGGAGACCGCGACGACAAGCGTGGAATGGGAGACCTACGAGTTGAACGGCTCGTTCTACCGCGTCGTGCCCGGCACGCAGGCGGCGCTGGACAGCCAGGGCGAACAGTGGGCTCTGGAGTTCCTGGACGCCTTCGGATCGCAGCCGTTCGAGAGCGAGGATCAGGTGCTGGAGCAGATGGGCCAGGGCTGGGGTCCGAGGGGCGCACCGCTCATCGACGGAGAGCCGATCGACATGCGGACGCTCAACCGCGCCCGTCTCGTCCCGATCCTGCGCGGCTCCGACATCGAGGCGGGTCTCTACACCATTGAGGGCAATGGGTGGGAGGCGCTGGACGCGAACGGCGACCCCTACATCCTCGATCTGAACGCGCTTCTGGGCAGTGCCAATGTTCGTTGAACCGAATGAAGACTCCTTCGCACCACGCCCACGCCGCTATGATGCGGAAGGCCCGTCAACCCAGCGCGAGGTCATTCAGGCCGGCATTGACGCAGAGGTGATCGAGACCGATTGGTGGGGCTATTCGGCGCGCGTCGAGAACGAAGTCTACGGGGAGATCCTCGGCGCAGTCACCACCGTCTTTTCCGAGCAGCAGATCCGCGAGCACTTCCAGGCGCAGGGCCTTGGCGAGATGATGCCGAGCCCGTCGCTTTTGCGCACCGACCCGGAAGTCCGTCGCGCCCTTCTGGGCCTTGCTGAAACCGCTGATGGATCAATCCTGCAAGGCTTGCCGACGGACTGGCGGGACATCCGGCAGGTAGCGCGCGACCGGATGCGCCTTGAATGGGAGGAGGCTCAGCAGATTCTTGGCGCCGGGCCGTCTTACAGCGGCGTCTCGGAGTTCATCGGCCGGTCCGGCGTGGCCATGACGGACCCTGTCTCGCTGGCGATGATCCCCTTCGGTGGCGGGTCCGGCTCGCTTGGCCGGCTCGTGCTTCGGGAAGCGGCTCTGGGCGCGCTCGGCGAGGCAGCGATCATCCCGCGGATGCAGGATGTCGCACGCGAGCTCGACATTCCGGCTCCGAACGTGGCCCAGCAGATCGCGATGGGTGCGGCCTTCGGCGGCGCTCTGGCCGGTGGCATCGGCGCGCTAACCCGAGGCGTTGAATATGCGCGCCTGCGCAATGAAGTGATCGCACCGCCGCCGGGTGTTCCCGCCGCACAGGCCATGGAGGCTGTTCACGAGGCAGAGCAAGCCCTTCGCGTTGGTGGCCCCGTGCCGCCGGCCCCGGTCCCCGCCGATATTCCGCCTGTCACCCTTCGGCCCGGTGAGCCGGTCTACGAATTGCCCGAAATCACCTTCGACATCGACGCCCCGCCAATCGACGCGGCACCGGAAAGCGGAATTCCTGCCGGTCTTCTGCCGGATCGTCCGTCAACGATAGAGGTGGACGACGCGATCCGTCGTATTCGGGAGGACAATCCGCAGTTGGCCCGCGCCCGTCCGACATGGGACGATCTCCTCAATCGCGGCGGTATCCAGTGGCGCCGCACCAATCCGAACACGGGCGAAAGCGAGTTGACGCCCATCGCGTCGGAGTTGCAGGGCATCGGCGTGTCGAACCGCCAGTTGGTCGGCCTGATCCGCCGGAATGGAATGGCCGAGGTCGACAACATCCCAGCGACCGAGTTTGCCGATGGCGGCACACCCCGGCTGCGCACGTCTGACGATGGGCTTTACATCGACCGCGATGCGCTGATCGAGGCAATCGTGCAGGAAGCGGGGGGGAGCCCGGCCTATCGGACCCTGGAGGCGGAATACGCAGCGCAGCAGATCGCGGACCTTGAAGACGAGCTGGTGGTCATCCGGCGCGATCTGGATGCCGCAGCCGCAGCGCTGGACGAAGTCCCCGAGATGGACTTTTCCGGCCCCTACATGCCTACGCCGCGTCAGCAGCCTGATATGGACGGATTGGCGCGCGCGCAGGAGGCGGAGCGACTGATGGGCGCCTATGCGGCGAACACCAACATCAGCGGCGATGTCCAGTCACGCGCGATGGCGCACCTTGCGGATTTTGGCGGATCGGTGGAAGATGCCGTTGTTCGGGCCATGGTCGACGCGGAACAGGAGGAATTCTATGAAGCGATTGGAGCATCTGCGGCCCGCGGGTCAGAAGCTGTATCGGTCGATCCAGCGGCGGCAGCAGCAGCCAGACCTGACGCCACGACAGCGCAAGATGCTGGCGGATCACGCGCGATCCCTGGAGGCGATGGACGCAGCAGCGAGCCAACGGCAGCAGGCGACCAGCTCCTCATCGACGGAGTAGCGCCAGTCAGCCAGCGCGACAGGATGCAAGCTGCACAGGCCTCACCGATGCGCGGCGGCAACGCCGCACCCGACATGGGCATGTTCGATGAAGGCGCGCGCCGCCAGCAGGATATGTTCGATGATCCCACAACACCCGAGGCAGCCACCTACATGGACGATTGGGAGCGGAGCATCCGCGACGAGATCGACGCCTATGGTGATGTGAGCGTGGATGTGGAGGGCGGCACGGTGTCGGCTCAGCGCCTTCTGGATGACATGCAGGCCGATGCCGACCACCTCGCCGCCATCAACGCCTGCACCGCCCGAGGAAGGGGAACGGCATGAGCTTCTTCGACTGCATCCAGCGCGCCATGGACGCCGGATCCACCGACCGGGAACGGGGCACGGCCACGCAGGAGGCATGGCGCGAAGCATCTGATCGCTACGCCCGCTTCACTGATCGCCGCTCTGCCGAGGAAATGGCCTATCAGGACATTCGCGATGCCTTTACGCGCGAAACCGCGATTCAGCGACATTCGCGCCTCAAGGATCTGGAGGTGATGCGCCGCAACGTCGAGGAAGTCCGCAATTCGAGCGACCTTCTGGGCGTGATCCGCCGCCCGATCGAGCGCAAGGAAGGCGCGTCGGACCAACCGGACTCGGTCTGGTTCATGATGAAGGCGCTGGAGCAGCAGTTTCAGGGTGCGATGGGGCAGTTCTTCACGGCGATCAACCGCAACCTAGCGGGAAACGTGCGCGACAAGGCCCGCCTTCGCAATGTGGTGGGCGAGATGCGCGGCGACAGCACCGGCGATGCGGTGGCGCGGAACATGGCGCAGGCTATCGGCCAGACCTTCGAGCGCGCACGGCTCCTGTTCAACGAGGCGGGCGGTCATATCGGCAAGATGGACAACTGGTTCCCGCAAACCCATGATCGCCAGCGCCTTCTGAATGTGGGCCGAGAGCCTTGGGTCGATCAGATCATCAATCGGCTGGATTGGGACCGGATCGAGAATTTCAGCACCGGCCGTCCGTTCGGATCGGGAACGCCGGATGACGTGAAGCGCCGCTTCCTCGGGGAAATCTGGGATGGAATCATTTACGCGCGGGTTCCGAAGGGGGAAGCGCGCTATGGCCCGGCACCGGGCACCGGAAAGTTAGGCGATCAGCGCGCCTACCAGCGCATCCTGCACTTTCGCAGCACCGAAGACTGGATCAGTTACAACGACGAGTTCGGCGCGACCGACCTGTTCGGCGCCATCACGCAGCACATGCAGCGCATGGCCCGCGACATCGCCCTGATGCGCGCGTTCGGCACCAACCCCCGCATGGGCCTTGAGCATCGCTACCAGGTAGCGCTGCAAGAGGCCAAGCGGCGCGGCAACACCAAGGCATACACGCAGATCAATGAGAGCATCGGTCTGACCCGCGCGATGATGGATCAGGTGACGGGCGCGGCCTCGGTTCCCGAGAGTGCATGGTGGGCCAATTTCTTCTCTGGCGTGCGTCAGTGGACCACGAGTTCCTACCTCGGATCGGCCATGCTGGCGTCCGGTGGCGATCTGGCATCCATGCGGATGGCGGCCAAGGCGGTGGGCATCAACCCGACGAACGCGCTTAGCCGGCACGTTGAGCTTCTGGCGTCTTCTGCCACGCGGGAGACCGCCGCCCGATTGGGCTATATTGCAGACACGCTTAGCGATGCGGGTAACACCGTGGCGCGCTTCATCGGGGAGGTGCCGTCGAACGAGATACTGGAGCGGATCACCAGCTTCACCATGCGCGCGCAGGGCCTGTCACAATGGACCGACATGGGCCGCACGGCGTTTCGGATGGAGTTTGCCGGACTCTTTGCGGAGAACGCGGGCAAGGCGCTGAACGATGTGACACCGCAGTTGCGGCAGATCCTTGTCAGCCGCGGCGTCACCCCGGAGATGTGGCAGCAGTTCTCCCGTCCCGACCTGATGTTCCGCGCGGAGAACGGCGCGACGTTCATTTCTCCAAGCCATTGGTTGCAGCACACCGATTTGCCGAGGCGGCAGGCGGAGGACATCGCGATCCGTATGGGCGGAATTATCGAGGAACAGGTGGAATTCGCCATCCCCACCATGTCCGTAAGCGCGCGCGCGGCGGTGCAGCGTACGGCGCGACCCGGAACGATCGGCGGCGAATTGCTTCTGTCTGGCCTCCAGTTCAAGAGTTTCGGCATGTCGGTCTTCATCAACCAGTATAGCCGGATGATGGCGCAGCCGACGCCGATGAGCCGCGCGCTCTATGCGGCGGAGATGCTGGCGGCCTTCACGCTCATGGGCGCGGTCGGCGTCCAGTTGAAAGAGTTGGCCAAGGGCAACGATCCCCGCCCAATGAACAGTGTGGCGTTCTGGGGCGCCGCAGCATTGCAGGGCGGAGGCTTTGGCATCGTCGGCGACCTGTTCGGATCAGCGGAAAGCCGGACGGGCGGCGGTCTGGAAGATTTCTTTGACGGCCCCGTGCTCGGCATCCTCGGCCAAGTGGGCAACTTCACCATCGGCAACGCCATGCAGGCGTTTCGCGGCGAGGACATGAACCTCGGGCGAGATGCGACCAATCTTGTTCGGCGCAACACGCCAGTGGCCTCTAGCCTATGGCAGATTCGCGCGGCGATAGACCGGATGGTGTTCGACCAGTTGCAGCTTTTTCTCGACCCCGAGGCGCAGCAATCGTTCAACACGCGGGCGCAGAACAGAGAGCGAAGTCAAGGCAACCGGCCCTTCTGGGATCAGGGCGATTTCCTACCTGAACGGGGCCCGGATCTGAGCAACGCGCTGGGTCGGTGAGAGCGTGCATGGCCTGAGATAGCGCCGCGTAACAGGATGCGGCCAACTCAACGAGGGCTTCCATGGCAACGCTTTGCGCTATTACGGGATCGGTCAAGACGCCATCTGGCGCCGATGTTACCAGCACAGACATCACGTTCCGCAAGCAGAGCGGCGTTGTGGGTGACGGCCTGACCATTGTGCCATCAATCGTCACCACCACGACGGACGGTTCCGGCGATATTTCGGTTTCGCTCTATCCCGGCACCTACGAGGGCCGAGTGGTTGTCGATGAGCGTGTCGAGCGTTTCCACGTCACGGTGCCAACCGAGACATCCGCGCTGTTCGAAGACCTGATCGCGCAATCCCCTGCGCTCACTCCGACTCTCGCAACCGAGCTTCGCGAATTGGCTGGTTCGGCACAGGTGGCCGTCGCGTCTGTCCTTGCCCTGCCCCGCTGGATCACGCGGACGCGCATCGTGACCAGTGGCGCGGCCAGCTACCAGTGGGACGACATCCCGGCCAGCGCCACGGCGCTTCGGGTGACCTTCGGCGATCACAGCCTCGGCGCGGGTGGCGGCGATCTTTTCGTGCGGCTTGGGATCGCCAGCGGCATCGAGGCCACCGGCTACGACGCGGTGAGCGGGACCACCGCCTACACCACGGCCTTCGTGGCCCGGGAAGGAAACGCCAACAGGCGATTCACCGGCGCGCTGGAGCTGGACCTGGTGGATCCCGCGACAAACACCTGGGCGGGCAAGTTCAACGGCGTCCTGTCGGTGCCGTCCGTCGTGAATGGTGGCGGATCAAAGGCGCTGGCTGGCCCGCTGACCACCGTGCAGATCGTGGCCTCTGCCGGGACACATGACAACGGCCACGCGGTCCTTTCCTATCTGGCGGTGGCGTGATGAGCGATCTGATGCCGATCATAGAAGCGCTTGGCGGCGGGCTGAGTTCGGTCCTGGTCGTTGTTCTGGGCTTCGTCGGGTGGCGGCTTTTTCAGCGACTGAACGAGGTGCAGGATGCGCGACTGGCCGATGCCGTGGCTTCTGCGGCGACTTCCGCGCAGCGCGACCGCGAGTTTGTCGAGGTCATGCGCGAGATGGAGCAAGCGGTTCGAGACACGTCGAAGCAGCTCCAGGAGGTGCGCCACCAGGTCGAGCGCCGCAACGGGGGGGCTTCCGGTGTTTGAGTGGTTCAACCCTTTCCGCCGCTTCGATCAGCGCGGCGAAGAACATGCAGTCCAGATCGAGGCGGCGCAGGAGGCGGCTGTTCGTCGGCGCGAGATCGCCCAGACACAGACCAAGCAACTCCTGATCGCGCTACAGGATTTTCGGGACCACAGGAAGGACGCGGGCCATGAACTTGAATGAGATCACGGCGCTGCTGAGCCTGTTTTGCGGCCTGTTGATGTTGCGCGGTGGCGTCTCGCTTGTGGTGCAGGCCGACGACCGGATGCTACGGCACCTTGGATGGGCGACCGTGCTGCTGGTTCTGGGCGTGATCGGCCGGGGCGTCTTCTGGGATCTTGGTCCGGTGGCTCTGGGAGATGTCTGGAAGGATACCGTGGCCGCGTTGGGCGGCCTTCGCATCAACACGCTGTTTCACGCGATGACGCTGCTGGCGACGTGGCATTTTCTTCGCATGATCCAGATGCTGATCCCCATTGACGACAGGCCGCGATGGTCGATCTGGCGCGCACCGTTCTATCCGCGCGGCCTGTGCGTCGAACGAGTTGTCATGTTCCGCAAATCGGAGAAGGACAAGTGACCCAGATTCCACCGGATTTTCGCGGTGCGGCCAAGCGCCTGGACGACATCGACCTGCCCCGGATCGGCGCGACGATCGGCGTGGGCGAGGATGAGATCCACGCCGTCCTCGATGTCGAGACGCGGGGCGGCGGGTTCGACAGCCGGGGGCGCCCCAAGATGCTGTTCGAGCCGCATATCTTCTGGCTTGAATTGGGCGAGGGTGCCAAGCGCGACCGCGCCCATGCGGCGGGCCTTGCCTATCCGCGCTGGGGTGAGAAACGCTACCCGTCCGACAGCTATCCGCGCCTGATCGAGGCGATGCAGATCGACCGCCGCGCTGCGTTGCGATCGGCGTCCTGGGGCCTCGGGCAGATCATGGGGTTCAATGCCTCGGCTGCCGGATACGACAGCGCCGAGGCCATGGTGCTGGACTTCCTCGATGACGAGGAGCGACACCTGGAGGCAATGGTCCGGTTCATCGTGACCAATGGTCTGGACGACGAGCTGCGGGGCCACGATTGGGCCGGGTTTGCGCGGGGCTACAACGGTGCCGGGTATCGCCGCAACAGGTATGACGAAAAGCTGGCCGAGCGGTTCCGCTGGTGGCAGGGCAAACCCGACACGCCGTTCCAGATCGACCGCCGCCACGTCGATCACAACGTGGCCCCCTGATGTTCGGCGGCACCCTGAAGGCCGTCGCGATTTCAGCCGCTCTGGCGGGCGTTGTCGGGGCCGGGGCGGGCTACCGCTACGCCAAGCGGCAGTTCGACACCAGGGCGGCTCTCAGCGAGGCGCAGGAGGCCCTTGCGGTTGAGCGGCGCGCCGTGGCCCGCCTGCTGGCCGAGGTGACGGCAGAGAGGGCCCGTGCCGCCGCTGCCGAGTTCATGGCCGAGGAGGCCGCCGCATTCGGATCGGCGCAACTGGAGCGCTTGGCCGCATTGGAGGATCTGATAGATGAGATCAACGCGATGGAGGGCGGCGATCGCCCCGCTTCTGATTTCCTGCTCGATGCTATCGGCCTGCGGTGAAGCGGCCCCCCCGCAAGAGCCCGCGCCTGC
>Ga0210043_1001114_pt1 | contig 24575 bp, 25 predicted proteins | sample CryGeymet201501t_FD_183990 | JGI IMG/M metagenome (GOLD analysis project Ga0210043, IMG submission 183990) | Groundwater microbial communities from Crystal Geyser aquifers in Utah, USA - Crystal Geyser metaG 2015-01t (SPAdes) (version 2) | ecosystem: Environmental > Aquatic > Deep subsurface >... | reverse complement strand
GATTCATATTGAGCGTCACAACCACGACCCCATATTCCGAATCGACATTTTCTCCAACTGCATCGACTCTGCCCATGGGAATTTTCTGGCAATGGAAGAGATTGTTCTCATATTCGTTGAAAATCGCTGTTTCAAAGTCTGTGGCCATTATTCTTCTCCGTATCCTTCTGGATTGGTCTCGACATTATGCTCTTTCAACAATAAATGGGCCTGTCGAAGTTGAAGCTGGAATGATATTGTGTTGATTTCACTTTCCATAGCTTTTATTCTGGTTTCAACATTTTGCGGGATGATATCCAGATTTTTGACCTGCTCATTGACCCTTTCGAGTTGCTGTTGTTTTTCTGTTAGCATTTCTCCCAAAACCTCTATTTTCTGTTTCAAATCTTCTATTGTATAGCGGTCCAAAGGTGCCATATTGGCAGTTTCCCAGATTCCAGGCTCAATCCCCATTCTGATAGCAAGATCTCGTAAATTGTCCACTCTTTTCTGTCTATTTTCTGGGAATCTGAGCAGATCACTCATCGTAGACTCCTAAACTATGACTTACGAAGTTGTCCCCATCCCAATTCCAGTCAAAGTTCTCGAATTTCTCCATCCATTCATCATCTAGGGCACAATCGACCTCTTCACCGAGGCTTTGAACTGAAATATTAACAAAATTTGGGACTCCAGCAGTAATTCCTCGGCCGATATTAACGATTTTGTTATTTTCGGATATTCCGCCTAGTTTTACAAGGGCATCTTTGTAATTTTTGATACCTTCTATCTCTGCTGCTTTCAAAAGTGCCAAAACTCCAGATACCATAGGCGCAGCCTGAGAGGTTCCACTAAGCATTGCGTAATTCTTGGGAGGATAACATGAATAGACATCAACTCCGGGGGCAAGAATCTTAAGGAACTTGCTTCGATGAGAGAAATATGCCATTTCACCCTTTTTATCGAGTGCTGCAACAGCAATAACTTCAGGATAGCGAGCCGGATAGGCCAGATCATTATGAGTTGGCTTGGACGGACGGCTGTTTGGGTCATTTCCTGAGGCTGCTACAATGATAACACCCTTTGAAGCGGCATATTTTATCGCGTTATGGACTATCTCGGGAGGTTCATTGGGGTCTCCGAGGCTCATGTTGACAATATCTGCCCCTTCTTTAACAGCCCAATGAATACATGCTGCGATCTTGTCCCAATCTCCGAATCCATTATCATCAAGACCTTTGGCAATGTAAAGATCGCACTCTGGAGCAATTCCGATAACCCCGATATCATTGTCAATTGCTCCAATAATACCCGCACAGTGGGTTCCATGGCCAACTCTATCTTCTGGCCATTCTTTATCGTATGGGTTGAAGGTTTTCTTGATGTTATCGACCAAATCAGGGTGGAATTTAGCGATACCAGTGTCGATAACGCAAACCTTTACTCCTTTCCCCTTCGTAGTAGAATAAAAAGCATCTGGATTAATGAGACTATGACCCCAATCTCGTTTTTGTCCACCATCCAAGGCTGATGCGAATTTCTTTTCTTCATAAGGGAATAGTAATTTGACTCGATCTCCCTGCATACCAGCAACCATGAGAACACCTCTATCCAATTTTTCCTCAAAACATGGAGGATTCCCTTTATATGCTGTGGAATTATTGTTCACGAGGAGTTAGCTATGCCTAAGTTTACTAAGATTTCAGATTTTATGGGACATCCAAGTCTAGTTGATATGACCGGGAGTCCTTCGAATGAGCCTTTGATGAAAGCAAAAAAGACCAAAGGCGGCGATTGGGATAGAAGAAGTCACTTCGGCAACATGCCTCCTCATCTTCAAGATTGGGGTGAACAATCTGGAGTCATAGGACCTAGCCCCCTCCATGGTGATATTGGTTCCTTGAGAAATCGGCCTATGCTTGATCCAGAGGAAGTAGCAAGACGAAGACGAGAATGGGGAAGCATTCAGAAAGGAGGAAGATTCCCTGGCGGAACTCTTCTTGAAATCGACGATCCGAAAAAGAAAGAAGGATACGATCTGGATAGAGCCCAATTGGGATTTTTGCCTGAAGGATCAGATGAAATCCAGTATGGGACAATAGAAGAACTCCTTAACACAGAAACAATCACCCCAGAAGATGTCCAAACTTTATATGACGCTTGGAAATCTGGTCATGCAGCATATCTAGAATCCGCCGAAAGGACAAGAGAAAATTGGAATAGAGCATTGAAAGAACTTGATACTAAGGCTTTCGGAATGCTTAAGACAAATTTCCTGACTGGATACGGATTATTCCATGAGGCTCTTAGAGAAAGGATCGACGAGAGAATGGCCAACATCGTTGGCATGGAACAAAATATCAACGCTTCTCTTCAGTCAAGAGAACAATCCATAGAAGAACAAGCAGCTTTAGCCGAACAGATTGAAAGCATCCTAAAGAATGATCCCCCGTCTGATGAGCAAGAATACCTCAGATTGGTTTCCATGTTGTATATGGGTGATATTAAACAAATGTCAGAAAATGTTCTGGGTATTGATTACCCGCCAACTATGAAGGAGTTTTTTGATGTTGCCGCTTCAATGAAGGCAGACCCCTCACCAAGACCACAAAGAGTCTGGCAAGATGTGTTTGATAAGAATGCCCCCCCAATCAACGATCCTAACATGGCTGGTAAGGTTGAGACACTTGAACACATCAAAGACATAGATAAATTCAAAGGACCAGCATCGGTCAGTTCTTGGGGAGAAAAGACTCCTGCTATTATGGCACAGAGCTATCCTATTTTGAGAAGTTTTACAAAAGAACAGGAAACACTATCTAGAATGGCAGGCGCTTCCGATGAGCTTTATAAAGTGATTACCGCCCTTGAAAGCAAAACTCTAGATGCTTCTAGATCGGATCATGTTATCAATAAAGTCATGCCTCATCTTACGTCCCTTCTTAATGGAATGGCAGATATGTATGTTTCAACCTTTGTCAATGAAGGAGAGGAAGGCGTGACTAAACTAGATGCCAGATTCTCTGTTGGCTCCGAATCCAAGATGTCCATTTTCCTCTTGATTAAGAATATGGCAGGAGCCTTCGAAACATGGTATAATGCTATAACAGGCGAATCCATTTTAGAACATGCTGGATATAAACGACAAGCTTCCAAGTCCAATAATTCTCTGATGAAGATTGCTTCTGTTGCTGAAAGAAAGGGTCTTCACATTTTAGCTGATATGTTGCTAGACTTGATTAAATAATAGCATTCAGTTCCATTAAAGAAATAGGGTGAGTGCCTAATCTTTGGGCGGTGAAGGTTGCGGCTTTCACCGCCTTTTTCAATGCTTCCAGCGGTTCGACGCCCCGGACTAATAAATGAGCATAGACGGAGGTTACATTGTCCCCACAGCCACAGACATCAACGACTTCGATGATTTCTGCTGGGATTTTATTCTCTTCGTGACCGATAATCATTGACGCGCCGTCGGCAGCACGGGTAACAATAATATGGTCTGCAATCATCTGGTCGTGCCAAAAAACCGCTGCGTCATAATAGGTATTGCAGAAATCTGCACTTTCCATAATCTCCTTTTGGTTGGGAAGAATCGAATGAAAAGCAGTTGATATTGTCCCTCGGATTAAATGGAATGACTTCGGTTTTAAGTCAGCTACCACCGGAACGTTTCTGATGAACCTACTGAAAAAAACGCAGAACTCCTTGTACTCTAGAAGCAGCCTGAGAAATCCCTTGTTATAATCAGAAATGACGATTATATCCGGGTTGAAGGATATAAGCCGATTCATCAAAGTTTCAATTTGAGAGAAGTCTATATGACATGGTATTTTTTCATTGTCAATGCGAAGTAGATGATGGCCATCCGCAACGATCCTGGTTTTTCGAATGGCTTTCAGATCCATATTAATGAACGACTTGACGCATTTCTTGTCGGGAAACAAGTCTTTGATTTTATTCTCAGTATCATTGAAACCTATGAGTTGGACTTCATTCTGGAGATTAATGAGGGCTTGAGCTGTGTTTCCAGCGCCTCCAGGCTTCTCAACGATTTCTTGGACATCAGCGATGAGGACAGGAGCCTCTGGTGATATCCTGCTCGTTGTAGAGTAAATATACTCATCAATCATAAAATCGCCAAGAACAGTTACTCTCATTTATCTGCTCCCTTAAAGAACACGCATAGATTTTCCCTAAAATCTATCCTCGGCAAGCCCTTTATGACTTGAGATTCCTTCAGTGGCTCGAAATCCATGGTTTTGTCATTGCAATTGACGACATCAATTAAACTCTTGGCGTATTTCATGAAGGTTTTATTATTTCTATTCTTGGCCATGTAGTGATACGATGTCTCTACATCTTCAACAAAATAAAACCCACCATTTTTAACATGGTTGAACAAGAATTTCATCGAATCTATCTGATGAGACATCTGGTGAGAGCCATCATCAATGATAACATCAAAAAGACAATCAGCCTTTTCGACAAAGGTTTTCAAAAATTCAATATCTGCCTGATCACCGACATATATTTTACAGTTTTCTATCTCGTTTTCTAAGTATTTGCAGTCATTGTACTCAATCCCATGTATTGTGGCATTGGGAAAGTATTCCCTCCACATTCTAAGGGAATTCCCATCCAAAACGCCAATTTCTAGGATGTTTTTGACTCGCATCCTATCATCGAAAAGATACTCTTCATAAAAATCCATGTAATTTTCATGACCATTGATTTTATCTACATTGTATTTATACGCCAAGTCCTTTAGGCTACTATAAGGGTTCATATAAACAGTCGGTCTGGCTGCTGCCTTGGTCTTTGTCATAACTCCAAGCCCGGTTGTTACGTCAATGTTATAGTAGCTCCATTCATCTCCGTGTTTTTCTAGGAAAAGTTTGATTGGGACAGATACACCCCCATGTCTTGAACAGGTATCATGGAATATCATTTTCCCGCCCTCTTTAACTTTTGGGGACCACTTTTCTATTTCCTTCATGGTTTGGTCAAATTCATGGGAAGTATCAACGAAAACTATATCCACCTGTCTCCTTGAGAAATAAGAATCCCCAAAGGCCACAGAGTCTCCCTGCCAGAAGTACCAGTAATCATAAAGACCACCCTCAACGACTTTTCTGTTAAGTTCTTCCATCAGAGGATCTATGTCGCAACTCCATAACTTGCCTTTCTCTAATTTCTCAAGGGCAGCCAGGAACGCAAGCGTTGATGAACCACTTCTGACTCCAAGTTCAACAATAGTGAAATCATCGTCTCTTCTTTTCCCCAAAGATACTGTCATTTCGTACAGTAGCATCAGAAAGTAGTTTATATCATGCTCAATGGAAGCAATTTCTATAAGTTTATCATTCATATTACCAATCTTTTTCGTAGTATTTATCTTCTGACCAAGACGAATTATATATTTCAACCTTGTCTTCTAGAGATGATTTTCTGTCCATGTCACCAACCAACCTTCGGAGATTTCTTCCAATCTTTACATCAGATAGAATGGTTGCTCTGTAAAGGCCGTGTTGCTTGATGTTATTCGTGTAATCCGCCTCTCCATTTTCCCATCCCCACATAGCACCGGTCAGGTTGCACTTGTTGCACCTCCAGATATTTTCATCTCTATAAAGTGTTAGTTCTTTTATTTTCTCTCTCATTTCGAACATTTTCCAGCGATCTTTTCTATCGCTCATTGAGTTGGCATATCTCAAAAAGTGTTTGCAGCTATCACACTGCTGGAAGCATGGGTGATCAACTTCGACATTAGACCTCTGAGAAAATCCTCCATGCCAATGGAAAAGCCTGAACATAATCTTAGGAAGCCGAATAGCGCTCTGGCCGCTTATATTTGCCCTCAGATCTAAATCTATGTCTTCCCAATGGTCTGTGTTTGTAAAAACTTCATTGGTCCCATTTATATTGAGCCAGTTGTCTCTCCAGAACATAATGTTACCATAGGCATTAACTGGAAACGGTATGATACCAGTTTTAATCTCAGCCTCTGGAGTCCAACGAGCCAGGGACAACGATTCATTACCATTCCATTGACCATTCATTCCACATCCAGGCTCTTGCGGAATATGCTCCCAGTGAACTTCATCACTTTCAAAGTTCCATACAATCTCATGTTTAGTATGAGGAACTATATTTCCCGATCTTCTCTCTATTTCTTCCATCATACAAGGCCCAACATTAAACGAATAGAAGTCAATATTAACATTAATAGGAGAATTCATTATCTGTTCACAGAAATCTGGAGTGACAAAACGATAGCACGAAAGTCTGACGATTCTTGGCGCTCTCGAATAGCAATACACAGCATTAAAAATTGCGCAATCTAATCTCTTGGCAATAAATGTGTTGGGAGAATAGGGCACATGGACAATATTTAGTCCATAGTGTTCAGCTATCTCTGGTATGACTTCTTTTCGTTTATCATAATGAGGATCTATCAGCCAAACATCGAAGTCCTTAAATGTTTGTTGGGATAGGCATTTTAATTGTGCCCTTAAAAGCATATGACCTTCGTCATAAAACGCTGGCGTCATCCCTATTGTTAGGGGGTATATCTTCATATTTTTTCTCCAAGCAGTAAAATACAGAAAGATATTTTATATAATCCTTCCCTACCGCTTTTCTAAATCCGTTTGACAATTCTGCATTAACTATTATAAACTTTATTTTCTTAAGGTAATTATCCCACCATTTTATGTCTTTCTCGCTCAATAAAAATACATAATCATAAGTTTCGGTTAGGTCTTTTATTCTTGGAGCTATTTCTTCTTCCAATAAATCATCTAACTCATATTCTACTATAAATGAGTTTTTATAAGAATTTTTGACACTATCAGCTTTAGCTAAAAACTCTTCCTTTGTTATTGCTTTTTTATTAGAGGAAAAAAGCAATTCCACCTTATACTTATTGACAATATCATTGGGTAATATTCCACCATTTGGCTGTCTAGTGTTTTCCATGAGATAATCAAATTGTCTATTATAATTATCCTCTATATCGCTTCTTATTTTTTGTCCGACATCAGATAACGCCTCAATATCTAGAGAAGACCACCATTCTTTAACTGATTGACTAAAATATGGCATTCTTCGTATATCTTTTCGTGTAATGCTAGGTATTGTAGACCAAGTAAATTGCCTCATGTCTATCCCCAGACCGAAACAAGCCAATCCATGTCCCGCAGCAGGCAAAACTCCATGCACTCTACCGCCTATTAATACATCGTTTGTTTTAAACAAATATTCAAATGCATCATAGCTACTACAAAAAACTGGCAATTTATCTGCAAAATACTCTTCCCATACTATCCTATTTTCATCAGTCATGCTTTCTATATCAACTACTTGTGGGTATTCAGAGTACACCACTGGAGAAAAAATAGGTCTCTGAAGCATGAGAGCAACATCTGAGCGCTCCTCAAAAAACTCTATGACATCCTTTATTTCTGAATAATAGGTATGGATTTCATCATCATTAAATCTTCCGTTGTCTTTTAGGGTATTGTAGTCTAAAACTTCTACTATGACCCTTTCTTTAGAGTATTTTATTGAAGGAGGTAAGCATAAATATCCCAAACATCCGTTTATTTCTATTCTGGAAGGAACCGATCTAGTAAATAGGCTATAACAATTCGGCTCCCGACATGAAATCAATTTTAGTTGTTCTGATTCTGCTATTCTAACAAGAGAATCTTCTTTCAAATCAAATATATGCCACTCGTGTTTATGCCATTTACAGCCCACCCCAATGCTCATCATTGAAAACGGGATATTGTTTTCAATGCAAGTATTATAAACAGTAATATCTGTTTCATTAAACCATGCCGGACTTCCTACTCTTATTAACAAATCGGCATTCGATAGTTTAGAAGATACCTCGTTAACGAACGCTTCTAACTCGTCTGGCTCAAGGGTTCTACTAATGCAACGCAACCAATCAAACTCTACTTCTTTTTCTTGGAACAGCCTCATAAAGCCAGTACAAGCTATCCCATCGGCATTGTCCCACTTAACTCCTATGGGATTCTTCTGAGCAGCTCCTGTATAATCTATAATTCTAGGTTTTGCCAAAACTATCCTCATTATTTCTCCACAATATTCATTGTCAAAACACCACTTGTATCATGATTATATCCCAAAACGCCGAGTATAACTCGGGCATTAGCATTTGCCAGATTAATTTGAGGTCCAGCGTCTAGTATACTAGTCCCCATAATCCCATTCTGATTGAGCCTATAACGATAGCACGAAAGTCGGACAATTCTTGGCGTTCTCGAATAGCAATAGACAGCATTGAAAATTGAGCAGTTGAGCCTTTTAGCAATGAATGGGTTGGGGGAATAAGGAACATGAACGATATTGAGGCCGTAATGCTCTACTATTTCTGGAATAACATCTTTCCTTTTTTCATAATGCGGATCAATCAGCCACACACCGAAATCTTTAAAAGTCTGATCTTGAAGGCATTTGAGATGTGCTCTGAGCAACATATGGCCCTCATCATAGAATGCTGGAGTCATGCCAATTGTTAGTGGATATATCTTCATGTTAGTCTCCTTATACTATGTGCTCGATGAGTTCCTGTATGGTTGCGTCATCGATCCCTGAAAGTTCTTTGTGTAACCTGATAGATTCATTTAGCCTATCTTCAGAGATTTTGTTTCTTTCACTTTCTGGAGCCCACCATATAGATCTGTCTCTTTCTCCCCAATTAAACCATGATGAGGGGCACAATATCTCATCTTCGAGATGACCTATTGTTTCTGGACCTAGATGTTCCCGAATAATATTGGCTAGATACCCGACATCCATGTCATCTGACCATATCAAATCTGCGTATCCTTCATTTTTTGCTTTTATTGCTCCATATCCATGAATTACCCAATACATCATCTGCATAATGTAGGGAGATTCATGGAGGTAAAATTTCTCCAGTGATTTCAGTCTATCTATTGCTTCCTGGACGGGATCAGGATGAGCCAAAAAGTGGATTCCAGGCATAGTATTGTGTTTGTCTTGCCAATATTTCAACACTTTCTGAGAATCTGGTTCAGATTTGTCTGTCCAAACAAATCTCCTAAAGTTTTGTGAATATCTCCTATGAACAATTATTGTCATGCAGCCACTTGGTTCTATTTTATTTGATACATTACTGTATCCTATTATTTTATGAGCCTTTAGGTCTGGGATATAATCATACAATCCAGACAAAAATTGCTTGACGGCCTCAATGTCTTTATCATCTGGTAAAGATACAAATTGTACTCTTTGTCTTACAGGAGAGAATATCTCTGTTACATTTGCCTCTGGAGTAACAAGATTTCCATACATATCCTCCAGGACTTTGAGCGAAACATCAAAATGAGGAGCAAGACTTGTCGTTACTTCATACGCTGTTTTGCAGTTATAACATTTATCTATTGAGTAAAGAATTACAGATCCGGCACATTTCCAGAAGGCATTTATACAAATCTTATTCATTTTTGTACACCAACATTTGTCTATTATAGTTCTTTATGTATTCAAATGACAGGATTTCCATATCGTCTAAAATCCAAGGACAAATATGATAGAACAGATCCGTGTTTTTTTCTCCTGTAATAGATTTCATATCGTCTAGGATTAGAACTCCTCCGGGGGAAAGAGAATTCCAAAACAATTTGAAATCATGCCTCACCGAATCTGGAGTATGATCTGCGTCTATGTGAACAATATCATAGTCCCGATCATTGTGGAATGGAGTATCTATTTCGTTTGTATCGACCTTAAAGGATACTACTTCGACATCTGGGAAAGCCTTATCAATATTGTCTGTTGCGATGGCTATTGATCCTCCCATGTCTTTTTCATTATCATAGAAGCAGACCTTTCTGACAGCCCCTTCAGCACCAAACATCATAGAAATCAGAGAATATCCGCATCTGGTACCGATTTCCAGAATTTTTTTGGGCTTGAATGTCTTTCCATAGCTGTAATACCATTCATAGTTATCTCTGTTATCTAGCCATGGGGAGCCACGATCTTCGACAATGACATATCTATCGATATAGGGGACGATATTGCTGCATAGTTTTTTAATCATCTGTTATTTATCCTTTAATCCTCTTTTTATATCTGAGATCTCATCGTCATAGAAAAAAGGGAAGAAACGGTTTCCGAGTCCTTCTGGATTGATTGGCCCGAGATATGGGAAGGCTTTATCGTTTCTGGTACCTTCCTGATATCGAAAGATTTCAAGACAAGGAGTTTTGGTGACATCCGCTATCATTCCCATCCCAGATTCGTAAGCTGCAACAAAATCTGCATTACGAATCAGATCAATGATATTGTAAAAGTTCTGATCCAGCAGCAGTTTTGACGAAACTCCCATTTCTTTCAATTTGCTGAAAGTATGCTGTGTCAAATCCGAATCATAGCTGGCTCCAATGACAAAGACTTTCAAAGGTCTACCAGATGCTCTCCATGAATGACATAGGACAGCCAATTCTGCCCAGAATCCCGGTTCTGGATGAACATTACAATTCCGATTGTTCTGATAGCTCGAACAATAGAGCACCAGATTGAAAGTCTCTTCTCCCAACATGGCCCTAGCCCATTCATCAGATTCTCTGTTTGTTTTCAAGTCGATGTTGTAGTCGCAAGGATACGCTGGCATGAAATCTTCGATATGCTTGTTGTGCTCCAAGAACGAGTTGATATGAAGCACAGGGAAGCCGTCATACAATATCTCAGGCGTTGGGTGCCTTGGGTCGTGGACTTGTTTCAAAATATAGGGAGCGAAGTCTATTTCGCTCAGGTAGTCAAAGGATACCATCCCCTCTAGGCACCCCATGATCTGGTGGGAACGTCTAGGGTTATGGCCGGTTGTATAGGCTGTGAATTTTATTCCTTGTCGGACCAATCGAATCAGTTTGTACCAAGTATAGATCACGTCTCCGAGCTAAATCCCGCTAAGCAAGATTACTGGATAAACATCAGATTTCTTGATTAGCGGGGAAAGTTGTTCTTGATATTTATTTCCTTCAATCCTAACTCTCATTTTGTCACCTCCTTTATAGATTGATATATTGAATGTTTTCTGTCGAGATATATTTTAGGCTCTTGATAAAAGAGATCCAATATCTCAGGTACTTTTATATTACCTTCTGTACATATTTCATTGCATCCATTTTTCTTCCTAATAGAAACATCCATGCCTTGCTTGAATAGCCATCCAGAAATGAAATCAATATTGTATTCATTTCCAGATATCGAGAGCGCGGCCTGCCCATTATCTCTGATATAAATACCACCATCTCCATCAATATATCCCCTGATTAGATGTGGTGTCAAATCTCTTAGTTCTGGCAATCTTACAGTAAGTGTTTTATTTGGGATTATAGAATATCTGGCCAAATCTTGGCACATTTTAGGAGACTGAACATGAATAGAGCATGAAAAACCACATTTATATCCATCGTCCTCATATTCGTATATTGGGTGATTTGATGAAATATTATATTTGAATTTCATCAGGTGATTTTTATCTATCCCCTGTAATTTAATTCTAACTATTTTGTTGTTCCCATAGATATTACCATCGGCAGCTAAGAATCCTATCCAATAAGCCTTTTCTTCTGTGTCTATGACTTCAAAGAACTCATCATTACATGAATATTGATATGGCGCTCCAGGGTTTCGTGCCTCATCACCCAATTTACTCCTGATTCTTTTATGAATAGACATTGCGCTTCTATACCCCAATTCGTCTGCTATTTGTTTATAAGACTTGCCCGATAAATACATGGCTATCATATTTTCAGTGTCATTATTTTCTTGATTTATTTTTGTGCTATCAATTTTTCGAAGTCCCAATTTTCTAAACCTTTTTCTAAGATAGCTTTCTGAGACATCATGTTCTGTTGCAAGAGACATTATGCTCTCAGATCTATATCTTTCAAAGATATCTTGAATCTCATCATTAGATATGTTCTGTATCTTTTTCCCCATAGTATGTGATCTATTCTACACTTGACACAGAGAGTCCTTCAAGAATTCATTTTCCTTTTGGCCTCTTCAAAAACCCTCTCAACAGAGAGTTCATTCATACATTTATGGTGTCCAAGAGGACAGCCCCAATGCCATCCATGAGTGTTTGCTTCACACGGCATCAAGTGACATGACCCCTCATTGACCAGATAATCAACATCAGGACTATCTTCGTGTCTCCAATACTCCATTGAGGGTCCAGATAAGCAAAGCGTTGGAGCTTTCATCAGGGCTGCTGCGTGGACCATCGAACCTTCAATATCAATATGTAGAGACGCATTCTCCACAATCTTGCAACTATTGAAGAAGTTGGTCTGTCCCAATCTGTTCTCTATTCTACCATTCATCGCAATTTCATTCGGCGCACCCAACTGGATGATCCTGATGCCATATTCTGATCTAATCTTGTCTGCTAATTCTCTCCAGTATTCATATGGCCAAAACTTTGTATTGTATCCATTCTTTGTGTAGCCCCATTGATGAAACGTGATATAGTCTCCCCCGAAGGGATTCTCATAATCTTTGTAAGATGAATGGCTTGCGATTACCTCTCTGGCATCATAGAAGTCGGCGTTTAGGTTGAGGCAATGATTATAGACATCAATGGCTGGCAAGTGGCCGCCGCCCATCATTCGACGTTCTCCTTCTTTTGGATTACTTATGAACTCCTCCCCATGAAGTTCTATTTGACGCTTTAGAGAAACTGAATAGACTTCATGAGTATAGAGTCTAGGATTTGCTGCTGAGTAAGTCATTGGCCTCAAGCAGAACCATATATCATAGTTTTGAAGAGGACTGGCATTAATCCAATGGATATCTCTGTATGACTTATTTTGGAAGTCAAAGAAATTGACCGACTGGAAGACCTGCCGAAAAGTGTCGTGAGGGCTAATGAATTCGAGCCTACTATTTGGATAGGCTTCCTTGATGGCCTTCAGGACAGCATAGGCATAGAAAGAATCGCCGAAACCCACCATCTCGCCATGCGCCAATTTTCAGTGGCGCTTCAGTTACCGGCGATTTTGAGACGATGTTTTCTTTTTTCATCCCATTGCCCTTGATTCTGACTCGCAAGATATCACCTCCTCTCTCATATTATATGATAAATCTGTGAACTATGAAGGATCTTTGAAATATTTGGATAACTATATTACAGGAGACCAACATGAAATTATCAGAATTCGCCAAACAAGAAGGTATCCCATATAGAACAGCATATGGCTGGTGGAAAAAAGGATATCTTAATGGCAAAACGAGACCTTCTGGGTCTATAGTTATAGATGATCATAATCCAATAAAAAATACTAAAAATGAGATAAAAAATGAAGAATAGATTTTGTGAATGTGGAAATGATATATCGAACATGAGGAAGGGCACGAAATATTGTTCGTCAAAATGTAAGACTCGTTTTAACAAAGATACTTGTATAAGGTGCGGTAAAAACAAGAGAGTATCAACAAGAATCAGTGGGAACCCAATATGCGGGTCATGTAACAGAAGGGACAAAAAAGAAAAATGCCATAAGTGCGGAAGATTAAAAACCGTAAACCGTAGAGATGGAGGAAATCCAATTTGTGGAGATTGTAACAGACAATCAAATAAGGAAAAGTGTTCAATTTGTGGGAAAATTTCGGTTGTAAAGAAAAGAGTTGATGGTGTCCCAATTTGTGGGATATGTAATAAAAGACAAGGAATTTGTGAAATTTGTGGGAGATCAGGATACATTTATAGAGATCTAATATCTAGAATCAGTAGATGCGAAAGATGCGCTATGGTTGGAAAAGAAAAAGAATGTTATATCTGCGGCAGATTAAAGATTGTAAAATCAAGAAAAAATGGAAAACCATTATGTGAGAATTGTCACAAATTGACCAAAAGAGGATTTACCAAGAATTGCATTCTGGATTTTCAATCTGGTAGTAAATCTCTTCATCATTTAGCTTTTGAAAATGAATACGACTTCTTTATTTCTGAGATGTCAGTTGCAAAACTCATAGCCTCTGATATATTCAAAAGATCATCAGAGAATAGAAGACTGAGATATGACTATTTTGATCCAAAATCAGAACTGCTAGTTGAACTCAATGAGATCACACATTATTCGCTTGAGAAATATTCCGAATTATATACTGGAGCTAACGAAACAAGATTCAATAGATATTGTTCAAACTTTACCAAGAAGATTAATTTAGCAGAATATAATAATATAGACCTAATCATTATAGATATACCAGAGAAATATTCTTTTCATCAACTGACAGACATATATAGAGATTGTGTCTCTAGAAGAATTTCTCACAGGATTTATCAATAACTCTCATAAATAATCTCACCCTTGAAATCCAATACTCTATATCCATCATATCCATTTAAAACATCTTGAAATGATGATTTAACCAACGAAGGGGGCACCGTCGGTGTGCAGATGTTCTCACAGCCTCTTTCCCAGCAAGGAGAGCATTCGCGATTAGCATCCAAAACAACCATATTCGTGTAAAATGAAGCCAGAAATTCAGGTCTAGTCGGACCAAAAATGGTTAGTGTCTGTTTTCCGAGAGCGCCAGCAAGGTGCATCATTCCGGTGTCGATGGTGATCACCGCATCGCAACGATCAACCACGCCAATTAGCCTTTCGAGAGTTGGAGTATTCCCCGTCCAATTAAGTACATTCGGCATAATGGGGCATCGCATAGGATTCCGGCCCAGAATCAAGAAGTTGATATTCGAGTTCTCAAAGAACGTATCTGTCAGAGGTTCCAACCCCATTGATCTCGGGGATTTTGGATTGAAACTTTCAACCGTAACGGCAACATTGATTCTGTCGTCAAGCCTTTTGGATGCAAAGAATCTTTCAGCCGTGTCAGCCTCATTGGGTTTACAGATCATTTTAGGTCGCTTTTCTTCACTTGAAACCTCATTTGGATTGATGCCAGCCAAATGAAAAAACATATCAACTTTTGTTTTAACCCCCTCTTGATTCAAAGCCAATTTATCTAGCTCGAAGACCTCATCGTAGCTGTCAGGAATGAAGTTGGAGTAATTGCAGAACGAGACGGCAGGAGCCGCGAAATCCAAAATCGTCTTGTATTCCTCTTTGGTAGCTACTGCGACATGTTTTTGTTGTTTCATTAAATAATGCGCCACACTCGTAGCCATTACTAAATCGCCCATGCGATGCTTGCGAACCAATAGGACGCTCGGGTCAGCGGGACTTTTGTTCATTTCAGATTTCTGGACCGTTACCTTTTCGACAGGATTCGAACCAATGATTCTTGTTCTCATTTCAATAAATCTCTATATGAAGCTTCATACCACGCAACGCATTTATCTGGGCCATGATGTTTCCAAAAATCATGGGCGATAAGACGGTGGATTTCAAAGCTCTGACTTGATTTCATCATATCAACAGCCTTTCGATATTGTTCTTCATCGTCCAAGTCGAAAAGATTCAGTCCCATTCCATTGTATTCTCTGCTGGCATACTTAGTGTCGGCGATGACTGGAACGCCATGGGCTAGAGAATATCCCGTTTCAATCGGAAAGCTCGACGGCCATTTTTTATAGTCCAGAACGAAATTGGTTTCAAATTTCTTGAAATAATCCAAGGTATAAACGCTCAGGCCCGGCTCTTGTTTAATTTTGTTGTAAAAGCTCATCTCCAAGTCGAAAAGACTGTTGATGTTGAAAATTCCGACTCGATTTGTCACCTCATCATCATAGTTAGGAACTGGAAAATTCTCCAGGGCTCCATAGTAATTGACTGGTTGTAAGACGATATCCTGAAAGCCATTATCCGAGAAGATCTGCTTACTAGCCTCTGAGTAGACGAAGGTCGGGACTTCTTTCAGAAAAGCGAAGACACCCCGACTTTTCTGACAATCTTTGTTCGGGCAGGATGAAGGAGAACAAGAAGAGCGCATAATTGACGTTCGACAGATGGCTGAGTAATCATACATAGAAACTACGAATTTGATTTTGTTGAGTTTCAGATTTTTGATCAGCGTCATCGTTTTGATGGCATACTCTGCCACAGGGAATCCATGAATGTGAACGAAATCGCAGTTTTTTCTGCCCTCTGATAGAAAATCAGCCGAAGATTGTTCCCATTGGCTGTTGTATCCCATGGCATTTTCAAGATTGACTATATTAATGATGTGCTGGCGGATTTCTGGAGAGACCGCGAAGGTCGTCACATGATAGATCTTCATACACTGTTTATATAGAAACAGTTATTAAGAATGGGAGCCCCAATATGGGGAAAGTCCTCGAAATGCTCACCAGCGTGAGCATACAGTGAGCAACCCCCACAGGGGAGAACGAGATCGATCCTGGTCACCGGCGCTTCGTCCGAGTAACCCCCGCGTACAGGGGGAAGGCTTGATGCTCGGAAGAAGAAGGACCATCGGTTCGAGCAACCCCACGTATAGGGGAGAACGGGGCGCGACTAAGTTGGGCGATCACGAAACGCGAGCAACCCCCATACACAGGGGGAGAACGTCATCCCGTGGGATCACCGGCCGCTCGGCTGGGAGCAACCCCCAGACACAGGGGGAGAACGATGCTAAAACGATTACGCTCGTGTCAGGACTGGAGCAACCCCCAGACACAGGGGGAGGGGGAGAACGCGAAGCGACGACGGAAGGCGAAGCATCATAGAGAGCAACCCCCAGACACAGGGGGAGAACTGATCAGTTGTGTGAGTAGGCGTTGCCATTGTCGAGCAACCCCCAGACACAGGGGGAGAACTGAACCCTATCCGAAAAATAGGGGCGAACAGCCGAGCAACCCCCAGACACAGGGGGAGAACTCGCCTGCCAGATCCTCCGACGGCTGCCACAGGGAGCAACCCCCAGACACAGGGGGAGAACGAGAGAGGCTCGGAAAACGATTCCTGGGGTTACGAGCAACCCCCAGACACAGGGGGAGAACCCCCTGCTCGACGTTGGCTTCCGCCGCATTAACGAGCAACCCCCAGACACAGGGGGAGAACTTCTTCTGGTGTCATGCACCAATTATATGTGACGAGCAACCCCCAGACACAGGGGGAGAACTCTGACTCGACAATATCCCAATTCCCAGACAGCGAGCAACCCCCAGACACAGGGGGAGAACCCTATATCTTGTGGCCAAAATCCAACGAGTCCACAAGATATAGGGGTATTAAGGACAACCACAAGGGGTAGTGTCCAATTGAGAATAGACATGGAATTTTCAAAGAGCAGGCGGTCTATCTCTTCATTATAACCGATTCGACTGGTTGAGACCAGCCCTAGAAAAAATTCCCAGAAAGCACTTGACTCCGGAGAAAGTAAAGGTTATAGTCTAAGCATGGACCCAACGACAGACATCGAGAGAAGAGGATGGGCCAAGTCCTCTAGGTTATTGAATTACCACCCCACGCTCTATCATATGATTGATATAGGGATGATGTGCCGGGAATTCATTCGTAGGGGACATGAGGACGTGCAACGTCTCATAGAAATAACAAGTTGGTCAAAAGATCAATTTGATAAATACCTTCCCTTTATCTTTGCCATACACGATTTAGGCAAAGATAGTCCGAGTTTTCAATGTAAATGGGCTATGGGCAAAAATCAGATGGAAAACTTGGGATATTTCTTTCCGACTCAACCCATTGAAAGATTTAGACACGAATACGAAGTCTCCAATACGCTTTCTGATATCTTCCCATATATGTACTCAAAGATGAAATATAGGTATAGAATCAAACCCGAATATGAGCAATTACATAGACTCATTGAGTTTGGCATTCAACACCATCATGGCAGATTCGATGCTCCACATGGAAAGGACGATATCAATGAATTCTGGAGAGAATTGCGTCAAGCACATCTGGATTGGATTAAGAATCTATTCGAAATTGATGAGATAGAGCCCATCGAAATTCTTCCAGGAAGAGAAGCAGAAGCTACCATTCTATTTTCTGGACTGTTGATTCAATGCGATATTATCGGATCTACTGTAGACTATTTCCCACTAGATAGTCTAACAAGCCCCAATAAATATCCTGTCGTCAGTCAAAAGTATGCTTTTGATGCAGCCAAGGATAAAATCCTAAGGACTATTCCTAAACTTCATCCTAGCACTTCTTTCCATGACTTCTTTGGGTTTCCGCCAAGACCGCTTCAGGCTGCACTAGATAATGATTCCCTTGACAGTAAACATTCTAATTGGCTGAGCCTCTTTGAGGCTCAAACAGGAGACGGAAAGACTGAAGCCGCTATTCTACACGCCTTGAGGCATAATCCCTCCAAAATAGTTTTTTTGATGCCAAGCAAGGCAACTACCGATTCTATGTATAAGCGTTTTCAAAAATACATAGACGATCCTAATATCATAAAGGTACATAGTGATTCTTTTCGAGGATTAGAAGTTCCCGAAGGTGGAGATCCCTGGTTTTTCAATAAGCATTCAGCTTTTATGGCTAGATATATAGTGTCCACTGTAGATCAAGCACTAATGTCGGTGCTTTTGATGAAATTCTGGAACTTCAAATTAAGTTTGTTGGCTGGGGCAACAGTGATTTTTGACGAGATTCATGCCTATGATATCTATATGTATGAACATATCACCCTACTTCTGAAGTGGTTGAAATATTTGGGATGTAATGTTATCATTTTAACTGCAACCCTTCCAGATCAGCTAAAGAGCAAGATTTTTGATGCATGGGGTAAATCTGAGACAACTTTTACATCAGAATATCCGGCCATTACTCATGTTAATCAAAGAGGAGATTTGAACTATCTAGATATAGATAATAGTAAAAATCGATCCAGGACAATTAGACATGAAATTATCAAGTTTACAGAAATGTCAAAAAATAGTGGAAATGCCGCTATTAAAAGTGCCAACTATTTAGCTTCAAGGATAGCTAATAAAGCAAAAAATGGGGCAAAAATAGCAGTAATCTTCAATACCGTTTCTGCGGCGCGAGATTTTTATAATACCATGAAGCTATATTTCAATAATACTTTTTTGCTTCATGCTAAATTTACGAATTCCAGACGCCAAGCCATTATTTCTAGGGCGGAATCTGTATTTGGGAAAAACAAACTCAGGCCCCAAGTTGGCGAGATAATAGTATCAACCCAAATTATTGAACAAAGTCTAGACTTAGATTTTGATCTAATGATTACTCAATATTGTCCTGTTGATCTTTGGTTTCAAAGGATAGGAAGGCTCTTTAGACATGACGTGATAAGACTCAAACATCTAAGTAAGCCCGAAATTTGGACATTAATTCCACAAGGTTCTTATATGGGAAAGAGCGCTTACATCTATGACCAGTTCATACTTCAGAAGAGCTTGATATGGCTGGTTTCCCATACGGAGATATCTGATCCTGATGATATCCGAGAAGCTATCAATGAAGTCTACAACGATTTCATCCCAGAAAAAGTAACGGATGTTTATTTCTCTGTTAATGATATGCAAATAGCTAAGAACACAAGAGAAATTGGAACTCAAAAGATGAAAGATAAAGCCAGATCGTATGAAATCTCAGAACCAGAAAGAGAAGATTTTGAGAGAATGAGGTCTGGGATATCTAGCCAGATGATATATGAAGAAAACCTAGAACAAAAAACTGACGTTGAAGATGAAGAACTGGAAGATTGGCCAACAACGAGGTGGATTCGAGAAAATATTGGAGTCATTATTTCTGATGATCCTGCGTTTTTCCAGATAGATTCTAACAGGAGAAAATCTGACGAAATAGATAGGATACTTCAAAATCAAGTTGTCCTATCTAGTGATAGAGCAGTCCAACATGTTAAAGGACTGACTATACCAAAAGAATGGGAAAAGACACCGTTACGATATTATCGTCCTCTTCTTTCATCGTATAGTTTCATAGATTCACAAGGTCCAAAAACTATAAACTACGACGATGAATTGGGACTGGCTGTGACTTAGAAAGGCAAACCATGAATACATTCGACCTCCTTTATGATCTATGGATTCCATGCTTGAAAGAAGACGGGACAACAGAAGAATTGGGCATATTGGAGACTTTCAGAAGAGCCCATGAATTTGTAGGAATCAATGCTCAAAGTCCGTTAGAAAACTGTGGGATTTATCGGATGTTGTTCTCAATCCTGATGGATGCTACTAGATATTCCAAAAGACAAATAGGAGATTTTCTAGACTTACATGAAGTTTTTAATGAGGATACCCTGGAGGCTATTCGAAGCCGAAACGAATCCAATATGAACATTCTGAGTAAAGATTGTCCTTGGATGTTCGGACAGCCAGGATCTAGTGAAAAGAAAATGTCTGGCATTGATAGTATTGACTTGATTAATTCTGGAACCTATCTCCATTCAGAAATAACCTCAAGAACTATTGACAGCCTCAGTTTGGCATCTATTGCTAGAATGATGACAACCCTTCCAGCATTTTATACTGGTAGTGGAGCCGGAAATATAACTAGCATTAATGGTCTACCGATCTATACAATCCCCATCGGAAGCAATCTAAGAGAAACTATCTTACTGAACTATGTTAGCCTCGATCTAGACCCTGGTGAAGCTAGTTGGCATCAAGAAAGATTCGAGAATAAAGAACTGATTGCTGTCCCTAAATTACTAGAAGGTATGACTTTACCAATTAGATATGTGATCCTCGACGGGAAGGAACGTCCGGAACAGTGTATATTCTCGACTGGTCATTATTATAAGAACAAAGATGGTGCCTGGAGGGATCCTTGGGTCACTTATTGTCAAGGAAAGGATGGAACCCTGAGACCAGTTTCAGCAGGATATGGAATCCTGAGCAATTTCTGTTCATGGAGACATTTTGCGGCTATATTTATGTCAGACACGAATATCGGAGTTATTAGTGACAGATCTATAGCTAGAGAATATTCAGAAGCTATCAAATCCTGGAAAACATTCTATATGTCGAACGAGGCAAATCCCCCCAGCGTCAAACTCAGAGAGATTCGAGAAGACACGTTTGTATTTCCAGTGGAATTATTGACCGATAATAGAGGGAGGATACACCAAATAATTGATGTGGCTGAAAAGGCTGGGGTAGCCCTTAGTAAAGGTGTATATTCTACATGCTTTCAGGATAAACAAAAGGATAAACAAAAGGAGAAACCAGATTATAAAAAGGTATACAACCTTCGAGATCAGATGATTAAAGATCTATGGAGGAATTGTGAGGTAAAATTCAAAGAGATACTTTCAGATAAACAACTCATAGAGAATCCAGAAGATTTTGACAAACTTTTCATTGATTGGTCCGAGTTTCTTAAAACTCAAATGATGCGCATATTCAGAAAGCATATTTCTGGATTTAAGAAAATGACACAGGCAAAAGCTGATAGGGCGATGATGTCTCATTGGAAAAATGGAGAATATGATGGGAATTAACCAAATCACAGAAAACATCCAGGATTTAGATGCTGGAAAACTTAAGAAGCTAGCTAATTTACTAGATCGAAATATGTCAGATGATAAAGAGGGATATTTCATCTTTTATCGTCTTGGGGGCTATTTGGGAAAATCAGATGATGCACCCGAAGAACTTGAAAAGAACAACTCTGTTTTCAAAGGAACTTGCCTGATTGCAAAGCACTATAAATCTGGACCTTCTGATGTCCCACTGATGAGGGCTATCAGAAAAAGCATTACCGATTCAAAGAAAGCTGATAGACTAGAAAAGCAAATTATAGAGTTGCTTGAATTACCTCCTGAACAGGTGGTAACAAAACTTAATAGAATAATTTCCATAGCAACCCACGGAGTTAGGATTTCGTGGGATTGGAACGGATTCTTATGGGATTTAGCCAATTGGAGCAACCCTGAGCGAAATGTTGCAGTCAAATGGGCTAAACAGTGGCTATTTACAGAAGTCTGAAAGGAAAAGAAAATGGAAATCATGGGAACTGAACTCAGACCTTACGGTATCAATTGCGTTAACCGTGGGGAAAACGGAGAGCCTAAAACCGCCATTATTGGCGATAAAATCAGGGCTATCATTTCAGCAAATGCCAAGAAGAGGGCAACTCGCCTTAGCGACATTTTTGGTCAAATGTTAGAAGACCAGGGAATTCGTACCAAATTTTTACCCAAGGAAGTCTCTCGCCAAGTCCTGGCTAAACTTAATTCTGAAGACAATGAAGAACTGAGAAACAAAATCGTTGAGATTTTGATAGGGCTTGGAGTTACAGACAAAAAGAAGGCCCCCACAGAAGAAGAACTGAAGAAAGCCAAGACTCCTCAGGTCTTCCTGTTCTGTCAGCCAGAACTTGATTGGATCGTGCAGTATTTTACTGAATGGATCCAAGAAAACGGTATTGAACAAGCTATAAAGGCAAAACAGAAGGATTTCTTAGCCGATATGGTTGAAAAATTCAGAGGAGTTGATATTCCGGTATCTTTGGCAATAGCCCTTTTTGGGAGGTTTGATACAACAGAAATCTTTCAAAATGTACCAGCAGCTATTTCTCAGGGTTTCTCCTTCTCCATTCAGGGGCTCGATGTATTCCAGAACTACTGGAATACTGGAGATGACTGGGCGGGCTTAGACGAATCTGCGGCGAATGCCTTCGCAATGTCAGACACTCAGGGAATGTCTTCTGGTATTTACTATAATCACTTCAAGATCGACGTGGATCAACTGCTAGAAAATGTTGGGGGTGACGCAAGCAAGGCCATAGCAGGCGTCCGGGCTTTCTTGGAAGCGTTCTGTTTCTCGAACCCAGAGGGGATGAAGAATAGTGCTCTCACGACCCCTCTGCCGAGTTTTTGGCTCTTAGAATACAAAGAGAATGGGACTCTGTATACCCATGATTCTACCTTCTTCAAAGCTCTTCCGGCTCAAGGAGACATTGCAAAAATAGGGGCTGAAATGATTGTGAAGAAGGCCCAAGAGACTTGGGAAAAGAGCAAGAGGATTAAGCCTGATACCGCCTTGCTTATGTGCTCTGATATCAATGAAACATCAGAAGCCATCACGAAGATGAAGTCTTTTGATGAAGTCAACGATGGCATTGTTGAGAGACTAAAAGCGAGTCTGGAGAAGGAATAATGCCTCAAATATTCTACCTGCCTTTGCGCCTGGAAGGCACCCTCCAGGCATGGGGAAATTTTTCTCCATGGAATCATAAGACTGTAGCAATGGTTCCGTCTAAGGGCTCTGTCATAGGCTTAGTGACACAAGCCATGGGGGACCTAACTAATGTGAGACTCCACATGGACCTCTATAGATCCCTAAAAATGGGAGTTCGTCAAGATAGGATCGGACATATCTTTAAGGACTTTCAGACTAGAGGACAAACGTGGAACGCAACAAGAGACGAGCCATTCTCTTCTTCTGGTAATGGTAAAGGATACAAGAATTCCATAATCACAAGGGAATATGTCACTGGGGCTTGTTATCTAGTGGTATTGTCCGGGACAGAAGAACAACTCAGGAATATTCAAGAAGCCTTAGAATATCCTAAGCGGACAATATTCCTTGGGAAATTGGCTTGTTTGCCAAATGCCCCTATCATAATTGATGGTATTGTAGATAGTCCAGACCTGAGATCTGTGCTGATTAGTCATGAGGATATATCGTCCACTTGTGATGATGTCAGATATTATGAGGCCGAAATAGGAATGGAGGAACCTGTTCTCCCTGGAGAATATGGTCCAGAACTCATACGCGAAAGGCCGTTCTATTTGAGAAATGAAATAATACCTTGTCGTAGAATGGTCTTCGGAACAAAAAGAAAAGAGGAGGGAAAAGATGTATCTGAGTAATATCGACTTAAGCACTTGGAAGAAATCGGATAACCCACTCAAAGAAGTTAAGATTCTTTCTGACAACTATGTTGCAAAACAAATGTTGTATAAAGTTATGGATGAAGTTCCAAGATTTAGACTGGAGCCGGATCATGAACGAATATTGATCTTGACAGAAAATAATCCAGATTGGTCCAGACTAGATTTCGGACAATTAGAAGGTGTTAAACGTCTAAACTTAGATTTTCATAGCGGACAGCAAGTTGTTATTTCTTCAGTTTTGAATCCAGCATGGCGAGATAAAGAGACAGGAAAGATTATTTGCGCGAATAATATCCCGGAATTGAAGATTTGGCTTCTCAAAAAGTTCTTAAATTATGGGATAGCTTTGCGCCCAGATATGCTCGTTGTTCATTATTATGACCGAGGTTTCGTCATTCATAAGAAGCCATCATATAAAATAGCTGTGGCTTCCATTAAAGCACAAGGAGCGATAACTAACCCTGAGAGATTCAGGGAGTTGCTTTCTGAAGGGGTTGGCCGCAGCAAACATGCTGGCTTTGGGCTTGTGATAGCCAAACCACTATGATCCTCACTCGGGGTTTTTCTCTTTATTTTCTTGAATTCCCCTCCTTGGGGCGGCTAGTTTAGATCGATTCTCAATTAGACACTACAGGTTGTGGTTGTTGAGGATTCTACTATATATAGTAGAATCCTCAACAACCAACTACTAAATATAGGTGTCTCTCCCCCGCATGTGGGGGTTGCTCCCAATAGCAGACCTGCCAGAACCC
>Ga0210043_1001112_pt1 | contig 24619 bp, 24 predicted proteins | sample CryGeymet201501t_FD_183990 | JGI IMG/M metagenome (GOLD analysis project Ga0210043, IMG submission 183990) | Groundwater microbial communities from Crystal Geyser aquifers in Utah, USA - Crystal Geyser metaG 2015-01t (SPAdes) (version 2) | ecosystem: Environmental > Aquatic > Deep subsurface >... | reverse complement strand
CAGAAAGAGAGCTGGGTGAATTATCAACAGTGCCCGTCGTAGCTATGGTATCACCAGTTGTAGCAGAATCTAAAGATGCATTGGCACTTTTAACCCATGCTAGCCAGCCATTCCCAGCATTTGTTGTCATAGTAATTGTTACTCCAGAGCCAGACGTAACAGAAGATGTTGACAATGTCCCTAAACTTTGCGAATTTGAACCAAAAGCTACAGAAAAAGTTGAAGGGACAGAAGCAGTTATTGCAATCTCATCATCGGCAACAATAGATAGAGCATAATTTCCAGAATCAATTGTGGTTGGACCAGTAGCTTGAACATAGACTGTACCAGTTTTATCATTGCCTGCTGTTGGGTTGGTCAAGGTGCTTGTCCCAGAAAAGTTAAAACAATAAAGAGTTGTATCAGATGAAATGTTAGTAATTGGAAAAGTTACATCCTGACCAGAGACTGCGGTTGCAGTATTGATGCCAGGCATTGCCGTTGAACCAGCTGGTAGATTTGTTGTGGTTACTGTCCAGTTACTAGCAGTAGTGTTAACTGTGAACCCAGTAGGAAATGTTACTCTTATCGTTGCATCTGTACTAGCAGTAGTGGCAATCTTTGCACAGACAGTCCCCCCCGTGTCTGTAGAAGCTTTAAGTCTAAATAAATTAATATAGACCTCATTTAACTGAGCTGCTTTTACTGGGGAAGTCCCACTAAGAAATAACACAAAAAATGTAAATATAGCTAGAGATAACTGATTAGTCAGCTTTGATTTAGACATGTATAAATCAAGTATATAGTGAATTTATTAGATTTGTAAATACTGGAAAGTGAAACAATTTTAAAAAGGATTGTCTAATATTTTTTAGGAAAAAGAAGAAGGGTTAATGTATGGCAATAATGTGTATATCGTATGTAATTAATACTAAAATATTTGCTAAAAAATTAGTTGTGACAATTTTCATATATAGAGCTTTAATAAAAAAAGTAACCCATTTTATTAATGAGCTACTTTGCAAAATGAATCAGATATTTTGATTTTATTTCTGAGAAGTATTAATAGCAACTTTTTCTAGTGCCTTTTCAATAATTTCTTTGGCTTTATCTTGGTCAACATCGTAGACATAGGCAACTTCACTGCCCAATCTTTTAATCAGAGAGGAATATACTTCTTTTTTAGAAAAAGGGATTTTACCGGCTTTATGTTTAACAATCGCAATCAATTTAAGAGTTTTAACCACCTCAGCTGGATCATCAGTATGAAGAACTGCTTTCAGGGTATTTAGACTAGCATCTAGATCTACTTCAACTTCAGCAAGATCTTTCCCTAGGAGATCATCCATCTCTTTTTTAGTTAATGCTTTTCTCATTTTTGTCTTTTCTACAGAAGACTGTGGAATAGTAAAAATAGAGACTGCACGCTGGGATGCGTTGAATATCTTTTTATAATGAACCATCCCCTCACCTTCTTTTTCATCTATTTTAAACACCTTGTACACTTGGCCAAATCTAATAATTACGTCATCAACTTTGAGGTTTTTTAAGTTAGTCATAATCCCAGTATATCACAAAACCCGAAACAAAATCTGACGGTAATCTATTTATTATAATAATTCTTTGGTATCATCAGGTAATGAAAAATAAACCTAAGTTAAATTTTGATCCTAAGCTAATGAAGGCTTCTGTCTACGGAGCCAATGATGGAATTATTACCACTTTTGCTGTAATGGCTGGGGTAGTTGGGGCACAATTATCACCCAATGTGGTAATAATCTTAGGCTTTGCTAACTTGTTTGCTGATGGACTTAGCATGGGTTTGGGAGATTATCTTGGTGAGAAAAGTGAGCGGCAACTAAGAGATAAGCATGCTACAAATGAATACCCTTGCAAGATTGCTCAAAAAGGTGGGGTTTCATGTCTGGCAGATAGTAATGAGAAGCAAAGCCCAGTCTGGATGACGGGTCTGGTGACATTTATCAGTTTTATTATTGCTGGCTTATTTCCTATTCTTCCTTTTATCCTAAATCAGATGTTAACCCTAGGGATTAACCAGTCTTTAGTTTCATTAATTACTACTGGTTCAACTCTTTTTGCAGTTGGTGCATTTAGGACCACTTTCATTGGAGGGAAATGGTATAAGAATGGCTTAGAAATGTTTGGCGTTGGGATGCTTGCTGCCATTGTTGCTTTTGGCTTAGGCTATGCTGCTCACCAGATTGTTGGAATATAAATAATTGTTCTTCTTAACATTAAAATAAAAAGAAATATTAGAAACTATTTATCTAATATTTCCTTTTCTAACTCAAAGTTAATCATCCCCATTAGTTGTGGACCTTCAAAAATCATCCCACTGATCAGTTGCACAAGATCTGCCCCTAAGTCCATTTTTAACTGAGCATCTTCAGTGGAAAATATTCCTCCGGTGCCAATGATAGTAAAGCGATCGCCAAACTGTTTTTTAGCAGCTTTAATTAACTGGTTAGACTTCTTGAACGTCGGTTTACCACTTAAGTTACCCTTCATATTTTGCCACTGAGCCTTTTCTTCTGGATCCATGTCTGCCTTTTTACGATCTTTAGCTAAATTACCGATATTAACTCCCTTTATGAAATGATAATTGCTTGCTACCTTAAGTAACTCAAGAGTATCTGCTTCTGATTGATCAATTGGCATCTTGATGTAAACAGGACGTGAAATTTTTATTTTAGATAACGCATCAAGTAAGAACTTTAGTCTTTTGGGATTGGTAAAGGGCTCACCACCAAAAGTATTGGGACAACTGATATTCATTTCATAAAAACTATGCTCAACTAAACTTCTCTCAAAGATCTGGAAAGATTTAATAATGTCTAATAGTTGATCTTTAGTTGAATCAAAATGTTTGTTAGTGGCAGCAATGCTGATTCCCACTGGATACTCAAAACTTAATTTTTCTAGTTTATCAGCAATAGCAACTGCTCCCAAACTTTTTAAACCCTTATTAACCAGCAGGGACTTGGACTTAGGGAATCTGCCTAAACGTGGTTTTTTGTTTCCCTCATATGGCTGATAAGTCACAGTGCCGACCATTTGATAGCCAAAACCGACTCTGGGTAAGATCTGGGTTAACTGACCGTTATAATCAAAACCAGCTGCTAATCCAATTGGATTAGGGAATATAATTCCATCGATAATCTTTTCTGTTTGAGAAGAATTATACTTAAACATACACTTAGCGATACTTCTTCCAATAAAATTATTTCCTAGAACACTACCAAAATTAGTCATCACATTATGAACATCTTCGGCATCAAAAAAGAACATCAGTCTTTTGAATGGCTGATAGAGGGTAGCAATGATTCTATTTTTGAGGAAATACAATTTTTTTTTACCAACAATAAAGTAAGAAACAAAGTTCACTCCAAACAATGAGGCACAAATTAATGCTGAAATTAGACAGTAAGTACACCATGCTCCGATAATAACTCCCATTAGAAAAACTAAAAATATTGAGAAAGCCCCACCAATAACAGCTAAGGACATCAGGATATCCTCATTATCCATCTTGCCAATTTTGACTTTCTTTTCCAGGAGAGTTACTGCAGCAAAGATAAAGACAATAGAATAGAAGACTAGACCTAAAGCAGATAATGGCACGGGCCCAATATTTGCCCAAGGAGAATTTAAAACTGTCTCACACTGAAAACCTGGTGTACAAGGTGGAATAATATTGTTTATTTTTTGATAAGTTAGATAACTGGCATCTAAAATTCCAAGTAGTGACAAAATAACAACAGGTAGGACAAAAGCTTGCTTCATAACTATAGTGTACTCTATTTTCCTTTTTTTAAAAGATAATACTGGTTCAAATTGTTTGTTTTTGAGTCAGATTTGTAGGTTTGGATTGATTTCCATTCTAACTTTTCATTAATTTTTTCTATTTCCACCTTATCACTATAGTGACAATAGCGGATAGCGTGCTCACCCCGTTGCCAATCTAATAAATAGTCATTTGGCTCTATCTGTTCGACATTCAATCCAAGATCTACAATGTTATTTTCAGTTAAAACTCGCTCTTTTAACTTTGGTTTATCTAAAAATAACCAAGCCGTGATGACAAATAAACTGTCTGCACTTAGTAAGTCGTTGTTAACAATCGTAAATAATTTTTTTCTAAGTTCAAAACTTGGGATATGATGCAAAACACCAAAGCAAACTACTAAATCAAATTTATCATCTATATCATTTTTTGCTAAAAAATCACTAACAGTATCGTTTTGCAGTGACTTTATTAAATCAAACTCTAAAAAAAGTGTGTTATCCTTGAGGGAGACATTCTTAGATGCCCAATTTAAGAGTTTTTTTGATGAATCTAAGCCATAATACTCAAAGTTTATCTGATTGTCTTCAAGAAACTGCGCAAATCGACCATTTCCACATCCAATGTCTAAGACTCTGATTTTTTTGTCAGTAAATTGTTTTCTGATGACTTTTTGTAATTTCGTCCAACCTGGCCAGTAGTAGTTACGGGAAGTGTTAAAACTATCTGCGACAGTACTATAAAAATCTTTATTTAACTGGTTTAAGCTATCAATCGTTGTTTTATCCATTTAGATCTTTAGTTTATCATCTTTTTCGAGTAAAATCCCACTATCTGAATATCAGATGTATAATATTGCTTTAGTTATCTCTTCAGATCTCTAGTAAATTAGAAAGTAATCATATGCCTACCATAAAAGCAGGAAATATTAATAAAGGAATGTACCTTGATTTTAAGGGTACTCCCCACTTAGTTATAAAGTCTGAATTTCATTCACCAGGCAAGGGTTCTGCCTTTTGTAAGGTAAAGATGAAAAATATTAAATCAGGTGCTAGCCTGGAGTTTACCTACAAATCTAATGAGCAAGTTGATTACCTTGAATTAAATTCTCAAGAAATGCAGTTTCTCTACATGCAAGGTAAAGATGCTGTTTTTATGAATCCCCAAACCTATGAGCAAGTAGAGTTAGCGGTAGGCCTAATGGATGGTAAAGAAGGTTTTTTAAATTCTGATATTAAGGTCTATGTTCTTTTTCAGGATGATAAAGCATTGGGTGTTAAATTCCCTCCGAAAGTAAAACTTAAAGTTGAAGTAGCTGAAGAAGCGACTGCAGGCAATCGAGTCAATGCGCCAAAGAAACCAGTTACTTTAGAAACAGGTCTTGAAATCTATGCTCCTCTTTTTATTAAACCAGGTGATGTCATTCTAGTAGATACTGATACTTTTGAGTATGTCTCTAGAGTTAATGACTAGAGAAGTTAAGATAAGAAAAATTAGAACCTCTTGATGGGGTTCTTTTTTGATGAATATTTGAAAAAAATTCCATCAATGCAAAGATCCCCTAAATGATAACAACGGGAAAGTGTATAAATATCTTTTCACGACAGTATGCTGGATTTACTTTGGATTCAGCTGAGTCAATCTTCTATCTTTTATGAAACATCTTTTGGCTTATTATCTACATTTAAGTTATTATTAAATAGATAAACTGAAATTAAGTTAAGATAAAAATATTATGAAAAAAAACATTATTACCGTCATGCTAAGTGTAGCTTTTCTTGTATTAGCAGGAGGCTTTTATTTTACTTCAACAAATAGTACCGAGGTAATGATTGATAATAATGATGTAATGATCCGAGAACAAACTGGTGATCCATTGGTAAAAAATGATGAAACCATGGTGAAGTTAAATTCAGGCTACGTTGCATACAGTCCTGATTATTTAAACAAACATCAAGGTAAAAAAAAGGTACTATTCTTTCATGCAAATTGGTGCCCTACTTGTATTGCAGCTGACAGAGAGATAAATGAAGGGCTAGCGAGTATTCCTGATGACTTAGTTATTCTTAAGACTAACTATGACACTGAGTCAGAATTAAAAAAGAAATACGGGATTACCTATCAGCATACCTTTGTTTTAGTTGATGATGAGGGCAACGAGTTAGACAAGTGGAATGGGGGCAGCTTAACAGAAATCCTAGAAAGGATATAAGATGTTAATCCTGATTGCTTTTGCTTTTATCGCAGGTGTTGTCACAATTCTCTCTCCGTGTATTCTACCAGTTCTACCCTTTATCCTCTCTAGTTCGTCAGATTCAGATAAGAGGAAACCCTTGGGAGTGGTCTTAGGCTTTGTCTTAAGTTTTACCTTTTTTACCCTTTTTTTAACTTCAATTGTTAGACTGACTGGGGTATCTCCTGATGTAATGCGCTATGCCTCTGTGATTATTCTTTTCTTATTTGGACTGGGGTTATTAATCCCCCAATTTCAGCTACTCCTAGAAAAAGCCTTTGCCATGGTGGCAGGCAAAGTTCCAAATCAATCAAAAGCAACCGGGCTGTTTGGCGGACTGTTAGTTGGTTTTTCACTGGGTCTGTTATGGACACCTTGCGTTGGACCAATTTTATCCTCAGTTATTTCCTTAGCTCTTACTAGGAGTGTTAATAGTGCAGCCTTCTTTATTACCCTTGCCTATGCCCTAGGAACAGCTATCCCAATGCTGGTCATTATGAAAGGTGGTCAAGAACTTTTACAACGTAATAAATGGTTACTGAGAAATACCGGTAATATTCAAAAAGGTTTTGGGGTGTTGATGATGTTAACAGCTTTAGCAATCTTTAATAATTATGACCGTAAATTTCAGACATATGTTTTACAGGTCTTCCCTCAGTATGGGGCAGGGCTAACAGCGCTGGAAGATAACGATCTGGTCATAAAAGAATTAGATAACTTAGGTCAATAAGGAATTGCCTAATTATTATATAAACTATTTTTATATTTTGATTGAATACAACTGTGATCCATTCTTATTACTATGGGCAGTAAACTACAGTTTCTCAATGATTAATGAAACCTAAGATGGATATATTTTATCTTTCATAATATTCGTTAATTTGAAAAAATGGACAGACAACATCCACCTTTATGATTTAGTATAGAAGATAAGTAGAGTATTGATATAACAATAATTGTAAGATGGTAGCTAACATAGAAAATAATAAAGTAATGGAGAAAAAATGAAAAAAGAACAAAAAATAATGAAACCATATATAAACTTACTTTGAATGCAAGTTGTCTCTTTTGTGATTATGTATAGTGTAATGTTTATGAATGTAGCTAGCTTTGATCATATCTTCCTTAGTAATTCTAGAACCTATATGGCCCTTTTAATGACTACTCCGATGGCCCCACTGATGCTGATGTTTATGAAAAAAATGTATAAAGATTCACAGCTTAATATGTTAATCAATGTTATAAGTATTGGGTTATTTATTTTTTCATTTATGGGGCTACGTAATCAATGGTTTATTTCTGATACTCAATACATGAAAGCAATGATCCCTCATCATTCATCAGCTATTTTAACAAGTGAGCGAGCAGCTATTTCTGATCCTGAGGTAAAAAAACTATCTGAAGAGATTATTGAAGCTCAAGTCAAAGAAATAGAGGAAATGAAGAAGTTATTGGGTAAATAGTATAATAAACTTATGGGGTAGCCTACTCGAGGGTGTTGGAATTCTACAATCTTAGTTATTTTTCTCAAATAATTATTACTTATTAAATATGCATAAATTAGATTTTTGTGGTATATAATACTTCATTAATAATTTACTTATTTTGCCAATGTCAATTGAATTTGCTACAGAAATAGAAAAAAAGCTAGATGTGTCTCCCTCATCAAGCTTACCTGACAATAAATTGGCTAAGGAATTTTTAGAAATTATTAGAAGTGAAGATAGTCCCTCTGTAGATTCTATGATTCGATGCTTACTAGCATGGCAAACAAAAAAATTACCAAGATATTTAGTTAACCAAAAGTGTAAAGTGATAGATGACAATGTGTCTGCTCGATGGTCGCCAGGATTTCATAGATTAGACAAAGGATTATTGAAAGTTAAAGAAAGGTTAAAAGGAGCAGACATACTAGATCCATTTGCTGGTTCTGGATCAATGATGCATGCCTTGCTCAGTTTGGGTATTCCAGCAACAGTTTTTCTAAATGATATGTGTTATTTGGGAGGGCAGGCTATTGTGGAAGATGAAAATTCAGAGCCATATTATTATTATCCGCAGAGAAATCTTTCTGAGTATAAAAAAATATTTGAGGAATTTAAACATCATATTCCTGCTCCTAACCTTGATAAGATTGTTGGTTATGCATCTGAGAATGCAGAAACCTTAGCGTTGCACGGAGACAATTCATTTGACATTGTTTTTACAGATCCTCCATATAACAAGAATTTACCATCTGAGGGAGTTTTAGGTTTGATAAAATATTTATCTGAAATACAGAGAGTTAGCAAGAATGGTGCAATACTATTGATTCCACAGTCTTGGCTTAAAATGTTGAAAAGCTCTAATAAATTTAGAGTTGAAGATTTAACAGGAAATGTTGCGAATGAAAATTCAAACCTTAAAACTGTTTTTACCCACGTGTATGAGTAGTTTAATTATATAAAAATAATTAAATTCAAATTGATATATAAATCTTCTGGGGTGCCTGACGAGGTTCGAACTCGCGACCTTCGGTACCACAAACCGACGCTCTAACCAGCTGAGCTACAAGCACCATATATATTTTAAGTTTCTTAATCAAGTGCGCCAAGCAGGACTCGAACCTGCGACCTATTGCTTAGAAGGCAATTGCTCTATCCAGCTGAGCTATTGGCGCTAATACCTAGAGGGACTATTATAACCCATCTTGTAAAATCTTGCTACAATACCCTTGTGAAACAAATCAAGGATAAACTCCTTCCTATTCCGCTAATTATAATTTGGTTGTCTCATTTAGTACAAGTTTTTGTACCCGAAACTGGTTTTGACGCTTTGTGGTATCATCTACCAATTGTGAAAGCGATGGTTGAGAATAGGGGTTTAGTATATTTACCTAACTTATACCAATCGGTGAATCCTCTCTTTGCTGATCTTTTTTTTGCCCTTGGATATGTGGTGTTGGGAGACCTAGGGACAAAGATTGTGGCATATTTATTTGCCCTTGGTTTAATGGTGGTTTCATATCTATTAGCAAGAAAGTATTTAAATAGAAATTGGTCACTATTGTTAATTACTCTTGTCAGCACTTTTCAAGTAGTTTCCTGGCAGTCTGCTAGTTTCTATATTGATCTAGCTAAAGCCTTCTTTGAAATTACTGCCCTGTTATTTTTATTTTCTTTTTTATTTGAAGGCAGTTTAATTGTTAAAGATAACAATAAAGAGGACAATAAATTTTTACTTATTTCAGGATTATTATTCGGCGCTTCACTAGCTAGCAAGTTATTCAGTATATTTTTACTACCAGTTTACTTATTTTTGGTTTATTTATTTTCTAATGATAACAAAATTAGAAAAACTTTATATTTTTTACTAAGCTCATTGATTCTTCCTCTGCCTTTTTATCTGTTTGCCTACTTTAAAACTGGTCACCCTTTTTATTCATTAATTATGCATCTAGAAAAAATGCATGAGATTGGTGGAGAATCGAACATTTGGTTGTATATACTAAATAGAACTATTCGATTACCTTTATCTCTATTTGAGTTATTTACTACTCGTGATTATGTCAGTTTTATTTTCTTAGTTTTTTTACCAATCATTATTTATTATCACAAAAGACTACTGACTAAAGAAAACCTTTTCTTGGTGATTTTTTCTGTCTCTCAATATTTATTATGGTGGTATCTGCCACCACAATCATCTCGCTATGCCGTTTCTGGATTTATTATTTTAACAATTTTATATTTCAAGATGATTGTTGATTTCGTAGTGATAAAGAAACAATATTTCTGGTCAGTATTACTCACAATTTTACTTTCTATTATCATCAATTTTGTGCCAAGAATGATAGTTAACAAACGAAGTTTTAATTATATTTTAGGGAATCAAACTAAGCAACAATATCTAGAACAATTTTATGATGGATCAATTGACCAGAATATAAAAGAGTGGCACTTTGATGCCACTCTTTAATAGTTTCCGGTGAGAAACCCACTTATTGCTTTGTTTTTTTTGCAGTCTTCACTGCTACTTTTCTAACAACCTTTTTTGCCGTGGTAGTTGCTTTTTTAACTACTTTCTTTTTAAAAGCCTTTGGATCCTTTTTGTAATCAGCTTTTGCCTGTTTTGCTTTTGCAGACACTGTCTGAGCAACTTTTTTTGTTTTTTTTCTGTTTTCTTCTTTAGATAAGAAAAGTGCTGCAGCTCCTGCAGCTACTCCTAATATAAAAGAAAACATTCCACCATTCTTTTTTGCCATATTATTTTTCAATATTACTAATATTTAATTCTAACTAATAATAAGAGGCAGGCACAAGAGGTAAAAAACCCAAACATCAATAAAAAAGCCCCCATCAAAAATGAGGGCTTAACTATCTCAAACTAAGTTATTTAATATCCAAGAGAGACAAAGTATTTGTAAAACCACTCTTTTTCCAATACTTTCCATGAACCATTACGATTCGATCACCGCTCTTAACAACCTCTGCTTTTTTCAAATGATCAATCAATTCATCAACAGCTAGTTCTGCCCCTTCAACCATTTTTATAATGTGAGGTTCAACTCCGTAACTTAATGCTAAAGTGCGGTAAGTTATGTCAGTGCTGGTTACAGCATGAATCGGAGTGCTTGGTCTAAATCTAGAAAGTAACTGAACTGTTCGACCTGTTTCTGTTAGAACAACTACTTTATCAATTTTAAGGGCTTTGTTTTTAACTACATCAGCAATTAACCTCACCATAGCTGAGACTTTATCATCCCCTCTTTGACAATCAAAGTGATCGGTGATTAAAGGCTCATTAAAGCTAGCAATTTTAGCTTGAGTAGCAACCGCTCTAACTGGATACTCTCCAATAGTGGTTTCTTCTGAAAGCATGACTGCATCAGTGCCATCATAGATAGCATGAGCGACGTCACTTACTTCAGCTCTAGTTGGTCTTGGACTAGAAACCATTGATTTTAACATTTGGGTAGCAGTGATAACTGGTTTACCAGCTTGTCTACATTTTGCAATGATGATGTGTTGCCATTTGACGAGCTCTTCAAAAGCTACTTCTACTCCTAAGTCCCCACGAGCAATCATCACAGCATCTGATACTGCAATAATTTCATCTAAGTTATCAATAGCTGCTTGGTTTTCAATCTTAGCGACAATTTTAGACTTAGCATTCTTTTTATCTAAAACTTTTCTTAATGCTTGAATATCCTCAGCGTCACGGACAAATGACAGCCCAACATAATCTAATAATTCAACATCAATGCCATTAATATAATCTAAGTCTCTGTCAGTTAATGAAGGCATATCTAGGATTACTCCTGGTGTATTCATAGTTTTTCTGTGACCAACTTTACACTCATGAATAGCTTTAGCTTCAAAATAATCCTTACCTTTTTTAACAATGGTAAACTCACATGATCCATCATCTAAAAGTACTAAGTCTCCTTCGCTCATACTCTCTACAACGTTTTGTGGGATAAATGCAATTCTTTCTGCAGTACTTGCTTGATTTGATGTAAAAGTAAGGAGATCGTTAGCTTTTAACTGAAAAGATTCTTCACCTGGAAGATTAATTCTAACCTCAGGACCTTGCAAATCAAGTAAGACACCTACTGGGGTTTCTAACTCAATAGATACTTCTCTAACTCTCTTAATTCTATCATTATGCCAATCAGGGGTGGAATGCTTAGTGTTAAAACGAGCTATATTCATACCGGCTTTAACAAGTTCAGTTAAAACTTCTTTTGATTCTGTAACTGGCCCAATAGTAGCCACAATTTTAGTGTTTTTTTTCATAATATTTGATAAATTTATATTTAATATAACTTAATGATACGTTAATCAATAAAAAATAATTATACACCTAGATTAATATTTAGTCATATAGTATATATTTATTATTAGCGAAATATAAAATATAACGTAAACTAGAAAGTTTTATATGTCAGACGACCAAAAAAAACTACAGACCAGTGATGACTTAGCTCTCGATGCCTTATCAGAAGTCAGCCAAAATACTCCAGCCCTGCCTGCAGATAGCGAAGATGCAGAACTAGCTGAGTCAAACGAGTTAGCTGAGACATTGTCATCATTACAAGGCGTAATTGAAAGAAACGCAGAACACCTGGAAACCATTGCTAACGAAATGAAACTCAAGCGAGAGGAAATGAAAAATGTCTTTGACAATGATTCACAATTAGACGAGGCGCAAACTCAGGCTAAAGAATCTACTTCAAAAGTTAAAGAAAGAAGAGCGGCGCTACAATCTGACCCTCAGGTAACCTCCCTTAAAGTCCAGATTGGTGAGCTTTCTCAACAAAAGAAAGAAATTGAAGAGACTCTCAGTAATCATTTAGTCAATTACTACTCACTGACAAATTCCAAAAGCTTTGACACTAGCGATGGTGACCAATGGGAATTCTCAGTCAGAGCTAAGGTAAAGTCAAGAAAAAATAGCTAAACTTAGACATTGATTACAAACTCTAAAACTACTCCAGCATTCACCAAATCATACTCTATCCTTAATCCAGCCCAGAAAAAAGCTGTTGATATTATCGATGGTCCAGTGATGGTCATTGCCGGTCCAGGTACGGGAAAAACACAGGTTCTCGCAACAAGAATCGCTAACATCCTTAGACTGACTGACACTGAACCCAGAAGTATCCTTGCCCTAACTTTTACAGAGTCAGCTGCTGCCAATATGCGAGAGCGATTAGTGAAGATGATTGGAAAAACAGGTTATTATGTACAGATCACTACCTTCCACTCCTTTTGTAGTGAGATAATTTCTTCAAACCCAGAATATTTTTCAATTGACCGCGATAGTGAACCCTTATCAGATATTGAGAGATACGACTTTTTTAGCCAAATTATTCAGGATCTTAACATTGAAGCATTAAAACCACTCAACCGTCCCCTCTTTTATTTAAGAGATATCATGAAATCTATTTCTGACCTAAAAAGAGAAAACATTTCTATTGAAGAATTTACGCAGATGATTGAGGCTGAATCAGAAGAGCTTGAGGAGGATTTGAAAAAAACTGCTCGGACTAAGCTAGAAAAGAAAATAAATAAAAATAAAGAATTGGTGCTGATTTATGATCACTACCAAAAGAAATTAAGAAGTAATTTAAGATATGACTTTGATGACATGATTGCCTTAGTCGTCGAAGCCTTAGGAAATAACGAGGATCTTTTGCTTGATTACCAAGAAAATCTTCACTATTTCTTAGTTGATGAATATCAAGATACAAACACAGCTCAGAATAAAGTAGTTGATCTCCTAGCTTCATACTGGCGAGAAGAGAAACCTAACATCTTTGTGGTGGGTGACCCAAACCAATCAATTTATCGTTTTCAAGGAGCAAGTGTTGAGAATGCTTTATCTTTCTCTGATAAGTATCCCCAAGCAGAAATAATTACATTAACCCAGGGCTATCGTTGTCCGCAAAATATTTATGATGCTGCCCATAGTGTAATTGGAGAAAATAATTTAACCCAAGAAGATACCATCACCCCTAATTTAAGTAGTAACCGCTTAATGATTTTGCACCAACTAAACAAGAAACTAGAAGCGCATTCTCCTATCAAATCAACACTAAATATTACCGTCAGTCCTTCACTAACGGTAGAGTTAGTCAATCTTGCCCATCAACTCAAAGAGCTGATTGAGAATAAAAAAGTCGATCCAACCGAGATTGCAGTGATATTTAGAAATAACAAAGATGCAACTGAACTCAAAGATATTTTGCACCGCTTTGAGATTGATTACGAAATTGATAGTAGTGCTAATATCTTAGATATCGAACTAATTAGACAACTACTTGAATATCTAAGAGTGATTGATAAAATCACAGATGATGACCGAGAAATAGATATTTTTGAAGTCCTTAATTACGCTTGGCTAAACCTAGATCATCTAAGTTTAATGAAAATTACCAAGGTAGCTAGTTTAAATAAACTTTCCATTTTAGAAATTTTAGATCAAGATTATGCTCAACATAAAACACAGTTTAATAACTTTGAGCTAAGTGAAAAATCATACTTATCTTTTAGGGAAAAGTTAACACAACTGAGAGATTTCAAACACCAAGATGCCAATTTTACTTTTATCATCTGGTTTGAAAAAGTAATTAATGAGAGTGGTTTCTTGCCCCACATTAAAACATTGCCTGACAGATATGAGATTATTGTTGCCTTGAAATCACTATTTGACCAAATCAAAAACCTCAATCAAACAAATCATCAATTAAAACTGACTGATTTTCTCAGTACTCTAGACTTAATGGCCGAGCATAATATCACTATTAAAGCAGAAAATATCCAAACCAAAGAAAATGCCATCCACTTATCTACTGCCCACAAAGCCAAAGGACAAGAATGGGATTATATCTTTATGATTGACTTAATTGATGGCAAATGGGGTAATACCAGAAAAAGAGAACTCATTCCTCTGCCAGACGGTGTTTTAAAAAATACTAACATTGATAAAAAAGAAAGAAATGAAGACGATCGCCGACTATTCTATGTTGGGATAACTAGAGCCAAGAAAAAGTTATTTCTTAGTTGGTCTAAAACAAAGTCCTCTGGTAATACCACCAAGACCCAAGTTGAATCAATGTTCCTATCTGAGCTAGGTAAAGAAACTGCGCTTAAACATCATGAGGTGACGAATATCGATGAGGAAAAATTATTGCAGTTGATCGAAAAAACTGAAGTAAGTGATGAGAAAAAACAGATTAATGAGGCGACTAGAAAATTCTTCGGTAAATTAGTCAAAGACTTTAAACTATCATCAACTGCGCTCAATACTTATCTGCGAGACCCGTTAGAATTTATCGAAAATAACTTGCTGAGGATCCCTAAGGCCAAGGCTTTACACATGTCATTTGGGACTGCCATCCACGGGGCATTAGAGTTCCTCTTTACTACCCAACAAAAATCTGGACAGTTTCCAACTCTAGAACAACTTTTTGGGAGCTTTGAGCATCACTTACAAAAAGAGATTCTCACTAAAAAAGATTTTAAACAAAGATTAAAGCATGGTAAAAAGATTCTTCAACTATATTATGAAACCAATCAACAGGGTCACTTTAATGTAATGGGTCTTGAAACTTCCTTTGGTGGTTCTAAAAACAAAGTTATTTTAGAGAAAGATATTCATCTGTCTGGAAGAATTGATCGGATTGATTGGATAGACAAAGACAAGAAAATTATTAAAGTAATTGACTATAAAACTGGCAAACCAAAATCAGAAAATGCTATTAATGGGAAAGTAAGTACCAGTGACTTCTCTGAGCGAGAACTTGCATTACCAGAGCCGATTAGAGGGGCATACAAAAGACAATTATTATTTTATAAACTGCTCATTGATAATGATCCAACTTTCAAATACCAAATTAGTCAGGCTGCCTTTGAATTTATAGAGCCTAGTACTTCAAATAAACAAGTCACTAGAACTTTTGAACTAACTGAAGATGATACAACTGATTTGAAAGAACTTATTATCCAAGTGATGAGTGAAATAAATAACTTAGAGTTTTTGGAATATTTAAAATAAAAAAATATAAACCAACAACTACTGAACCATTCTGTTCCTTCCTCCAAATTGAGCATGAGCCTCTACACTAAACTCTGGAGTTTTATATACATCTAAAGCCAGTTGGAGTAACATGTTACTGTCTTTAATCAGTTCATCAATTCCTAATATTTCTACACCAAACATATATGCTCCAATAATATTATGACAGCCACTACCTTCAATAATCAATGCTAAAGATTTAGGGTCAGCTTCCTTAATACTTTGCTTATTTGGAAACAATTTTAATAAATCATTATGTGACTGGCATTCCCTTATTTTTTTATGAATTTCTTTATCGTCTTTTCTCGGAACCATACTACCCATTTTATCAAGCTTTTCTACAGCTATTGTTTCATCATCAATTCTTGCCATAATGTTCCTTCTATTTTACAAATATTTTAAATCTAACTTCTCCATCACTGCCATAAATGAGTTTATCAGCATCCTCTGCCTTAATAAACTCACTATCTTGTCCGGCTACAATGATCGCATTTTCTCTAGATAAATCCCCAATATTCACATCTTTAAACTCATATTTAACTAAAGACCCTCCTTGATACCAAATAGGATTTGTTTTTCTAGCAAAGAGAGCAAAGATATATGGTTGACCATATTCACTGGTAAAAACAATCTTCTGGGTATCTTTTTCTAACTCCTTAACATAATTAAAGGCTTCAAGATATCCATCCACAAAGTCATCACTACTTTTAGCTGCAAAATCAGTGTAGTAATTGTTTAAGTACTTAACAAAAAAGATAGCTTGCAGAAAAATCATCATCCCGATTACACTTACCCAAACCATATTCTTCTCTCCATGAGATCCAGGAATCTCTTTATTTATTTTTAACTCTGTCAGCCAATCTGACAAGTCTCTTAAGCCTAAAATGGCTAAGATAATAAAGCCAGGTAAGGCTAACAATGCTCGGTTACTATGTGGAACTAGCTCAAAGCCCAGAGCTGCTGGTAAAATACCAAAACTAATCCAAATTAGGGAGAATAAATAGCCAGAGATAGACTTTCTTTGTTTAAGTCTGTTAAAGATAAAGAGAACTCCACATATAACTAGAAAAAAAGTAACTGGCAGTAACACTCCCCACTGACCATCGCCATGCCTAAAACTGGTACTCTGACCAAGTATTAAGAAGATTGGGTTAAGATGAGCAAAGAATTGCTTAAAAAATATCCCCAAAGCTTCCAAGAAAGAATCAGTTTGCATAAAAATAAGTGTTCCAGCTCTCTCTAAACCCTTTCCATATAAACTATCTTTGATTAATGGGTAGGCTAAACCTAAAGCAGTAGCTGCAGAAATTGCCAATGAAGTAAACTTAACTTTAAGTTGTTTTCTATTCCATAATAGGATCATTAAAACTAACAGTGGACTAACGATTTTTGAGCTGTGATAAGTGTATAAACTTAACACAAATAGGAATGTTGAAAATAATAAGGAAATTAAGCTAAACTTTTTCTCATTAAAACTTCTGATTAAAAAGTATGCAGCCCAAATAATTATCGATAAAGCAATCCCTGACTCAAAACCAGTCCTTGAGAAATGGAGATGCCATGGTGAAAGAGTTAGGATAATACCAGCAACCAATGGTAACCAGAAACTCTGATTTTTTGTAAATTTAAGCTTTTTAGCTAATTCTTTTGTCAATAAAATTATGCCTAAAACACCTGCAATACCAAACAAAACAAACTGTAATCGTAATACCCACAGATTGAGCCCAAATAAATAAGTAAAAATACCGCTTAAATAGATAGCAAATGGGGCTTTATAATCTCCAAAAGAACGAAATGAGACAGGCAAACGAGTAATCCACTCATCTCTCCTGGTAGTTATGACTGCATAACCATTATAACCAATGGCAGCCTCATCCCAGGTCATCCCATGAGGAACCTCACCCAGTTTATATAATCTTAAACAAGCTGCAATCAGTAAAATAAAAAGTGTAATAATTAAAAACTTATGTTTGAGATAAATTTTAAGCATAGTTTATCTTATCCTAAAAAACGTTTATAAATCCAATACGGTTGCCAAATAATAAAAGCAATTTTTTGCCAGATATGTCCATTTTTCCAGGTGAATTTTAGACCATTGTTCCAGCTAATATTTTCTAACCTTTTTTGACCAAACACATCTAAGTTAGTACTCTCATGATTATGGTCAACTATGGCTTGCTCCTCAAACAATACTTTCCAGCCTTTTTTTCTTGCTCTAAAACTCAAGTCAATATCTTCCCAATAAGCAGGGTAAAAAAGCTCATCAAAGCCACCAAGTTTAAGCCATTTTTTCTTATCAAACATGCCACTTCCGCCAATCACCCAAGCAGTTTCACCACTCTTCATTTCCTTTGCTTTAGAGTGCAGAAACAATCCTCGGTCAAACCATAGTCTGTTCTTGCCATGATATTCACTCTTTCCATTTTTAACTTCTTTTTCTAAACAACCAACCGCAAAAACTTGCTCATCCTCAAAATGAGGTAAGAGGGCCTTAACACAACCGGGATGAGGACTAACATCATTATTTAACAGAAAAATTAGATCATGTTTTGCAACTTTAACTGCTTTATTACAACTTGCTCCAAATCGTAAATTTATTTTATTAACAATCACTTTGAGTGAAGCTCCCTTTTTCACTATTTTTTTCTCAATTTCTTTTTCTAACCAGCTTGATGTATTATCAGTTCCCGCATCTTCAACAACGATTAATTCATCACCCCTACTCATCTCACTAATCACCATAGGAAGATTTTTTTCTAATAATTTTTTTCCGTTGTAACTGGGAATAACGATGGTGATGTTTTTTCTCATGGTTAATTATTTTTTAAAAATTTTTTTTCAAACTTTTCTTGACTAAAGTCAGTTGTTCTCAAAATAGCTTGTTCTTGGACACTTTTAAGTAATTTTTCATTACTGATTAATTTTTGGGTCAAGGCGATACACTCAGCTTTATCATTCCATAACCATTTTTTTAACTCTCCAGACAGTATTTCCTTTTGCCCACCTTTGTTAATCACCACTGGTGCACAGCCATAGCTCATTGCTTCAACTGTACTGATCCCAAAGTGTTCAACCTTTTCAGGATTCTTTGTATCACTCGAACCAAAACCAGTCGCATGCCAATAAATACTCGCTTTTTTATAAAGATCAATTAACTGTTTTCTGGAAACCTTAGTTTTAATCTCAATATCTAGTCCTGCAGCTAAATCAGTTATGTCTTCTAAATATTTTTTATCTTCAACGGTCCCTACTAAAATAAGTTTCCAGTTTTTTGCCTTTAAGTTGGCAAATATGCTGACCAAAACATCTTGCCTTTTGCTATGAAGTTGTCTAAAAAATCTTCCAACATGAAGAATAATTTTTTCTTTCTTAGCTAAATCTAAATTATTAGCAGTGCCTTCTTTAACAATTACCGGGTAGTGGACATAATCAATTTTTGTCTGCCAAGATTTTTCAATGATTTTTTTGGTAAACTTTGAGTTAGTATTTTTTTCTTGCCAATTATTTAACTTTATCCGACTAATTAAAGAATTTTGTTGATTAGTAAAAGGTATTTGGATATGAAGAATATTTCTCTTAGCCAATGAAAAAAATAAACTACCATCTGTGGCATAAAAAAGTGTCTCAAATTTTCTTGTCCACAGTAGCTTCACAAAAAAGTTTTTTTTAGTCCCCAGAGGAGTGGCAATAAAATTTATATTCTTGCTTAATGTTTCTCCAAGAAACTCACTATAAAGTTTTTTTAATCTGAGGTTTTGTGAGGGTGAGATTGGGGACTGAGAGGAGATAGCTATATAGACCGGACCTTGTTTAGCAAATACTTCGGCGACTGTAAAAAGGTATTTTTCTCCACCGCCAAAGTGTTTTGGAACATAGGGAGAATAAATACAAGTTTTCATGTTGTTATTTTTGAATATCTGTTTGCTTAAGCCATTGTCTTGCTACTTCTCGTTCAATTTTTTCATAGCGATCACTGATTGAGGGTTTTTGTTGAAGTTCCCAAACTTGGATGTAAACCATCACCCTATTCATCGCTTGAACTAGCGCCTCAACATAACCAACCATGCCATCTTTTCTCCCATTTTTGAAGAATGATCTTCTCAAAAACTCCATTATCCCTTTTCTAAGCAGAGTAAATAAAGTGACTGGCTTAGTATCAGCGTTATAAAGCAATTCCGCTTCTATCCCGGTCCAATCGGCTGATTTATGCAAATTTTCTTTTGTTGAACGATGAGTCAAATGGATCAGAGGTTGCTTAAGAGTTAGTTCTTTACCTGTATAAACTGCGCTCTCGTGAATTTTGCCTGACCACTCCTTTAAGGCGCTGACTCTAAAAATCCTGGTCACAAAATCATTTTCCCAGCCTCCATTTGTTAAGTGAAAGCCATAACAAATATTCTGTCTCTTAAGCCTGAATGCCTCCCCTGCCCCAGTTTCAACATTGACCATTATTTCCCTAGCCAATGCAGGGGTGACTCTTTCATCAGCGTCGACGTAAAATACCCAATCTGTCTTTGAGCGCTTTAGACCTTCATTTCTCACTTTAGCAAAGCTATCATTGGTAAATCCAATTACTCTAGCCCCTAATTTTTCTGCAACATGAGCGGTTGTATCTATCGAGCCATTATCAATCACAATAATCTCATCACACCACCGTAACCCTTCGATACAGTTGGCAATCATTTCTTCTTCATTTTTAGCAATAATTATAGCGGTGATACTCATGGCAAAATTGGTTTCTTACCCATATTATTTGTGATGAAATCTTTGAGGGCTTCTTTTTCGATATCATTTCCACTTAGAATTATTCTCATGATCAATCTTAATGCAATATACTTTGCTCGATAATCACCATGTTTTTTAGCGATCCATAATCTGTTTCTGGTTTGATAATACTGTTGAACTGAAGAACCTGATCCCCCACTAGAACCAGCATTCTTATGCCAAACTAATGAATCAGGGCAGAATAGCAAATCATAGCCAGCTGCTTTTATTCTTAGAGAATAATCTACATCTTCACTATATAAAAACAAGTCATCATCTAACAAGCCAACTGTCTCAACAATTTCTCTAGAAATTAACAAACAACAACCAGTGGCAAAATCAACTTTTGTTGCTTCATCAAATTGGCCATGATCAACTTCGTCAACTCCTCGATGATTAGCGGCTAAATGTTTCCAATCAATACTTCCGCCAGCGTACCAGATAACTTTACCTCGATCAGTTGGTGAGTAATCTGATTTAAAATACTCATAATTTTTTTCAAAATAGATTTTAGGAGTGATTAAACCTGCTTTAGGATAATTTTTAATACATTTATATAAGTGCTTGAGAAAATCAGGATCAACGATCGTGTCATTATTTAACAAAAGAATATAATCACTATTATGCTTTTCAATAGCATACTTAATAGCTAAATTATTTCCTCCAGTGAAGCCAAGATTAGAGTCGGATCTAATTAACTCTGTATTTGTGTAATTATTTTTTAGCTTAAGGGGTTCTTTAGAAGCGTTATCAAGTAATACTACATCAAACTTAAAATTTTGAGTTGTTTTTACTTCCTCAAGGGAATCTAAGCACTCTTTAGTTTCTTTATCGGTATTGTAGTGGACTATTATTATAGAGATATGATCCATAAAATGATTATACTAGTGGCGCCTGACTAAAGCAAAATTCTATATTTGATATTTTCTTCTAATCCTCCACCATAGTTTTTGCAAACCACCTAAATGCCTAACTTTATAATCAGCAATCCAATAGTTTAACTCTTTTTGAACTGATCTTAACTCTCTAATTCCAGAGTCAGAATCGAAATTTGTAGTTGGATAGCCACCTAATTCCCACTTCTTTAAGTAAGTTGTTAACTCATATGTTGCCTGAAAAATACTTAGCCCTGCCCCGTGGACCCCATCCTTAATTCCATCTTGAGCAAAGTATCTTCTGAGGAATTCTGAAAAAAATTTATTTAATGCTTGAGCTGAAGAAACAGGACTTTTTCTATTTTTTGTCGGCGTTTTTTCAGCACTGAGAGTTGTATAACGGTTTAACTTATCAAAAAAATGACTGATTGAATTATAATTTTGATGAGTAATCGCAAACTCACTCTTAGTCGGGAGGTGCTTAATATTACCCTTTACAACTGGTTGAGCATGGACAACTCCCGGCCAGTCCAAAAAACCCTCTCTAAAGAGTCGTGGTTGATAATCTGGCCACCAACCAGTGTGCTGAATCCACTTATCAAAGATAATGTTTTTTCGTGGAAGATAATAAACATCAAAGCCTGGATCTTCAATTAACTTTTTGATATTTGCAGCCACACTACTTTCAATTAACTCATCTGCGTCAAGGATAAACACCCAATCAGTTTTAACTTTAGTCAAGGCAAAGTTTCTTGCAGGGTCAGCAAAGCCGTGGTCAGTTTTATAATGGATCACTTTAGCTCCAGATTTTTCTGCTAAAGCAACAGTTCCATCACTGCTATTCATATCAACAACTAAAATTTCATCAGCAATTGCTTTGACACTATTTAGACAAACTTTGATATTTTTCTCTTCATTCTTGGTATTTATTAAAACAGTAAGTGTGGACATAACTATATTCTATTCACTTTTGACAGATAGGACAATAATATGTTCCTCTGCCACCAAGCTTTGTCTTCTTTATCAAACTTCCACAGTTGTAGCAATTCTTTCCTTCTCTACCATAAGTTAAGACATCGTCTTGATAACTACCAGCGAGACCATCTACTCCAACATACATCCCATCAAAAGTAGTTCCACCCCTGTCTATTGCCATATTAACTATCTTTTTCATTGAAAAGACTAAATTAGAAATTTCATCTTCTGATAAAGATTGAGCTGGTCTAAATGGAGAAATCTTAGCATCATTGAGTGAATCACAAGCATAAATATTACCTACTCCACAAAGGACAGGATTCATCATAATGGCTTGCTTGATGGGGATTGACCTTCTTTCTATCTGATTTTTTAAATATTGAGGCGTCAACTCATCTTCTATTACATCTGGACCAAGCTTGGCATAAGCATCATTTAATTGTTTAAGGGTGTGCTGTCTAATCCAACCAAATTTTCGCATATCATTAAAATATAATTTAGATTCGTCACTAAGATGAAAAATTACTCTGGTATGCCTACTTGGCAAACTATTAACCCAATCACTACTAGGATGTCCTCCTCCACTCCGTCCTTGTCCATTCTGAAGAATATACTGACCAGTCATCTTCAGATGAGTCAATAGATATAGATCCTTATTAATAACTATATTTATAATTTTAGCTCGACGTTTTACATCTGTAATAGTTTGACCTTCTATCTCAGAGATATTTCCCGTAAAACTCTTGGGATTTAGAACTTCTATAGATGTAATTTTCTTTCCTGTTACTAGATCCTTTAACTTTCTAACAACAGTTTCGACTTCTGGTAATTCTGGCATCGGATCATTCTAATCAATGTCTATCCCAAAATAAAGGAGTGCTTCTACAAATGCGTGAGGACAACTCTCAAACTCCTTACCCCATTCAATTAATTGTGAGTCAGTTATTGTCCCTCTATCAAATCTTTCTTGAATTCTGTTGATAATCTCATTAGGTCTGTCTTGTCTTACTTCTCTAACTACCTTCTTCCAGTGATGGTGAATTCCGATCTCATATTTAATGGCTGACATATATAAATTTCTACAGGATTTCTCCAGATAAATAATAAAAAGTATCTTCTAGTTTTAGTCATACTTCAACAAATAATTAAATATAGATAAGTTTTTCATTGTTTGGTATAATTCAGATCTGTTCTTAGCAGGATTAACAACTTAGATGGGTCCATAGCTCAGTCGGTTAGAGCGACAGCCTTTTAAGCTGTGCGTCCCGGGTTCGAGTCCCGGTGGACCCACCACAGAGAAAATGAGTAAAATTGCTCCTTTTTTCTTAAATTAAATCTGTTATAATTTAAATCTTCAAGATTAAGTCCAAAAGGAAACTGATCTCTTCAATTAATAAATTAAACAGCCAATTCGGGCACGATTCTAAGTGTCTGTTTTTTTGTGTTTAATGTATGATTGAAAAATGTTCTTTAAAAAGTTTGAAATAGACATAGTGATAGATCTTAAAACCGTAATTATTAAAGTGTTAACGGATCTATCACACTATGTGAATCCGTTAATTATCTTTGATAATTACAACAAATTATAGCCAATTAAATTTTAAAAAAATTAATTTTTTTTGAGAGTTTGATCCTGGCTCAGGATGAACGCTGGCGGTGTGCCTTAGGCATGCAAGTCGAACGATAAACTCCCTTCGGGGAGTGGACAGTGGCAGACGGGTGAGTAACACGTAGGAATCTACCCTTTAGTGGGGAATAGCCTTCCGAAAGGAAGGGTAATACCGCATGTGACCGCAAGGTTAAAGTATTTATACGCTAAAGGAGGAGCCTGCGCCCTATCAGGTAGTTGGTGGAGTAATAGCCTACCAAGCCAATGACGGGTAGCCGATGTGAGAGCATGATCGGCCACAAGGTTACTGAGACACGGAACCTACACCTACGGGTGGCAGCAACCGGGAATATTGCGCAATGGACGAAAGTCTGACGCAGCGACACCGCGTGTGGGATGAAGCTTTTCGGAGTGTAAACCACTGTGGCGGGGGATGAATTTTGACAGTACCCCGCTAGAAAGCACCTGCTAACTACGTGCCAGAAGCCTCGGTAATACGTAGGGTGCGAGCGTTATCCGGATTTACTGGGCGTAAAGCGTCCGTCGGCGGTTTTTCAAGTCTTTTGTTTAAGACCATGGCTTAACTGTGGGAAAGCAAGAGAAACTGGATTACTTGAGTCTGTTAGAGGAAGTTGGAATTCTCGGTGGAGGGGTGAAATCCGTAGATATCGAGAGGAACGCCAATTGCGAAGGCAAGCTTCTATGACAGCACTGACGCTCAGGGACGAAAGCTAGGGTAGCAAAAGGGATTAGAGACCCCTGTAGTCCTAGCCGTAAACGATCCTTGCTAGCTGTTCTGAACATTTATGTTCGGAGTGGCG
>Ga0210043_1001107_pt1 | contig 24800 bp, 15 predicted proteins | sample CryGeymet201501t_FD_183990 | JGI IMG/M metagenome (GOLD analysis project Ga0210043, IMG submission 183990) | Groundwater microbial communities from Crystal Geyser aquifers in Utah, USA - Crystal Geyser metaG 2015-01t (SPAdes) (version 2) | ecosystem: Environmental > Aquatic > Deep subsurface >... | reverse complement strand
TGACAATTTCATTACTACCGCTATCAGCCAAAGCGCTGGCGCTAGCACCCAAGAAAAGAGAGGTGCTAGGAGAAGTTAAACTGCCAGTGGCGCCATTGTAATAACGACCAGCATTATAACCAAGCGCAGTGTTGTTGTGATATGCGCCTATTAAATTGTAGAGAGCATACGCTCCCTGAGCTAAGTTTTGGTAACCGGTGGTGTTGCATAGGAGAGCACACGCTCCCTGAGCTAAGTTTTGGTAACCGGTGGTGTTGTGGTAGAGAGCAGCGTATCCCTGAGCTAAGTTTAGGTAACCAGTGGTGTTGTGTCGAAGAGCATACACTCCCTGAGCTGAGTTTTGGTAACCAGTGGTGTTGGCGTAGAGAGCATACAATCCCTGAGCTAAGTTTTGGTAACCAGTGGTGTTGGTGTAGAGAGCATACGCTCCCTGAGCTGAGTTTTGGTAACCAGTGGTGTTGGTGTAGAGAGCATACGATCCCTGAGCTGAGTTTTGGTAACCGGTGGTGTTGGTGTAGAGAGCATACGATCCCTGAGCTGAGTTTAGGTAACCGGTGGTGTTGGAGTAGCCTGCGTTATGACCGACAAAAGCATTGTCATTATTACTTAAATCATCATTAGCTCCCGCGCCTTCTCCGAGAAATACAGACAGTCCTGTTCCTGTCTGCCAAATTCTCCCGGCCACATCCAGCTTCGCTCCCGGTTCCGTCGTCCCGATGCCGACGTTGCCACCGAAGTAAGCAGTCCCAAAAGCATTGGTAATCCCAGACTTAACATAGAAATCTACATTATTGTTTTCACTCTCGACATAGATTGGATAAACATTGTCCCCTGCGTCATTGCTGTAGTCGGCAATATGTAAGAGCACTGCATTACCGGAATTATATGTCTGATTATACGCTCCACCGATAACCAGATTTTCGCTATATGCAGCTACTGCGCTCCCCGAAGTTCCACCAGTATAGCCGCGCACGTTAAGCAAACCTCTTGGACTTGTCGTCCCGATGCCGACTTTGCCAGAAATTGCTAATCCATTCGCCGGTCCCGCTGTGCTTGCGGAATAGCCGATGGCTGCGTTGCCATTCACTTGCAACTTTGACCCAGGTGTAATTATCCCGATGCCGACTTTGCCGCCGCCATGCGCTAAAATCACATTACCAGCGCTCCAGTAGTTTAAACCAACATTACCACTTGTTCCCGCATCCACAATCAACCAATCTGTAGCAGATATGCCCCGAATGCTTGGTTGTCCGGAAACTCTACCGACTTTCAATGCTACACCACCAGAAGATGGTGATGCAACTTCTAACTTCGCCCCCGGGCTCGTCGTTCCAACACCGAGTCTCTTGTTCACATTATCCCAAAATAATCCCGCATCCTCCCCCACCAAATTCCCCGCAATCCCAAACGGTATATACCCCGCCGTGAGCGCCGTCGCCTTGACCAACGCCACGCCCGTTCCCGGCACGGTCAGGTTGAAATTATCCGCGCAGGTCAACGTCAGCGTTTTTGTCGCCGCAATATTGGTTGCCAACCCGCCAATACCCAAAGTTGCCAGCATAGCCGCTGATGTTGCGTCATCCAACAATGCCCGCGCCGCCGCTGTGATCGCTGTCTCCGCCCAAACGTCCGTCGCAGTCGAATACGCGATCTTGTCTGCCGCCGTCGGCAGCGCGGAAAGAGATGCCAGGCCAGCGTCCAGCAGTTGGTAGCCGTGTGTATGCAATGTCGTTGCCCCGCCATCCGTCAGGTCGGTTGCGTTCACATCCGAAATATTGTTGACTTCCGCCCCCGCATCGATCCCCCCCAACTTCGCCACATCCCCCGCCGCAAACCCCGCCGCCTCGGACGCCGAAAATACGGGGTCTGTCTCCGCCGCGTTGGAAATATCTTCCCTGGCCAATCCCCTCAATTTCCGCAATGCATCCTGCAAGGCGCGTTCCGAGATACCGCTTTCTTCCTCTGCGGTCTTGCTGTCCCATCTCTTCGATTTGGTCGCTATCACAAACCTCTTCGTCACGCTCTTCCAATTTCCTTATGGCAATATGCCAGTGCATCCTCATACCGCGCGCTCTCCGCCGTCCCTGGCCGCAAAATGCGCGTCCCCTGTCCCAGGCGCTCCATGATTTTCAGATCCTCGATCACATCCGCATCCGTATCCCTATGCCAGTATTCTCCGATCACACTGACCACCGTCTGCATCGGGCGGGTCGGCACCAGAAAATCCAGCACCACCCCGCCCCTCACCATCCGCCCGCCGAACATCGGCACCTGATACTCGAACTGCCAGCCCAGCGCCCACAAAGCCCGGGCAATATTCCATTCGTATGAACTCTCCGCCTGCATCCCGTTGATCAGCCCTGGCGTATCCTCCGGCGACTTGATCATCACCTCGCGTGTGCTGGGCGGTCGGCTCCAACTCACCCTCCTCACCCTCGCGCCTTTGAACTTGAGTGTCACAATTACCAATCTCCAATTACCAATTACCAATTACCAATCACGCCTCTTGCAGCGTGATCGTCGTCGTGTACTCGAATTCCCCCTCATGCTCGCTTACCATCAGCGGACGATTCGATAACGGCGCCAGGAACACCGGCTTCCCATCGAACAACGGGTTGATACACCTCATCCATAGCGATTGCGCTGTCCCGCTCCACGTATCCAAAAGTTGCATTTTCTCCCACGCCTCCAGCGTCTTGTCTGATCCGTAATTCAAATCCAAATTGCCGATCTTCGCAACCATCGAATAAGTGAACTTCGGCGCGGTTACCGTCACCGCCTCGATGATGATTGCCCACACCGTTGGACTCTTCAGCAGGCTCCGGCTATACAGTCGTACCCGCAGTTTGAACTTCTTACTGCTCACCCCAAATGTTCTTCCTTCCGCGTCTGTTACCCCGAATGCTTTCTCCTCGATGGGCATCTCCGTAAATGCGGTCGGCAGTGGCGTCCACTCCCCATCGTCCAGTTTGAAATCCGCCTCGATCCAGGTGACGTTATCCTCCAAATCCTCCAACTGCAGCTTGAGTGTGCTCCAATATTTCCACGCGTCCTGCAATCCCCCATACATATCTCCCAACTCCACCATCCCCTCGTGCTGGTACGGATAATCGGCATCCTGTTTCGGGTCGAACCCAGCCCCCGGCAACGGCAAATACATAAAATCCGCCCCCTGCCTCACCCACAAACGCCCCAGTCCCGCCGTCACCTGGATATCCATATTGAATATCCTTTCCCCTTTCGGCGCCCGATACTTCTCGTGCCAGGCGGACCCTCCTTTATTTTCCAGAATGCTCGAATACCCCGTCGCGCCCGCATCCACCGCCACCAATGTCCTGCCCGGATACGGCAGGATGCACGATACCACCCCGCGCATATCGAATGGCAATCCATCATCCAGCATGAATCCAACATCGTCGAAAGTCGGCGAATAGAATCTCCACACTGTATTCATCACCGACATCCACAAATACACGTCGCTCTTCCGCGCCACCTTCCCCAACTGCATGCTGGCCACCGCCTTCATCTCATCGTGCGACAGATTATGGACGGCATCTCCGTCATATTCCCAGGGGCCAGATTCCTTCATCACGATCATCGTCTCCGCGCCGCTGTCGTTTGCGTATTTCGCCAACCCGGTGATCGCCTCCCACGTTTTCCCCACCTGCTTGATGTCCGTCCAGGCAGGTTGTATCCCCCACACTGGCTCATTCGCGGAAGAAACTACCGTGCCTAAAGTCTTCACTAATTTCACTGTCCCCTCATCATTGTACATCTCGATGAACTGCGCCGTTTGGCCGGTATCTACAAACGTTTCCAGATTCGCCCCATTTTTCCGCATCCCGATCATCGCCAAACTTGCGCCAAATGCAAAGATCACCATCTTGTTCGTCACCACCACGTCCGTCACGATCGCAGTCATTGCTCCCGGTGTTACATCGCTCCACACGCTTCCGCTCACCCTCCACAATTGGCTCGCTCCTGCCGTCGGCTTCGTAACAAAATACTCCTCATCTTCATACTCGAAGAATTCCCCGTCCATCTCCGCCGTATTGTCCATCGCCCGGTAATACATATCGTACGCGCTCGCCGTCCAGGTCGTCCCGTCCGCGCTCTCCTTTGTCAGCCCCGCCGTCTCGCTCACCCCCACCTTCCAGTACTTGGTCGTGTCATTCGCCGCCGTGACCACGATCCAATAAGACGTGGCCGCCGCCAGTGCCGTGTTGAAATCGAAGATCACCGGCTCGCTCAGGATGGACATCTGCAGCGCCGTCCGCGCCAGCGTCACCGTCTGCGCCGCCGCCCCTGGCGCGCCCGCCGTATCCGCGCACAAACTGACGCTGATATCCCCCGGCGCTCCGACGTATGCAATCCACAAAAGAACCTTGTCCAGCGTGAACCCCCCCACCGTCGTCAACTTCACCGCCAACTGCGACTGCGCCCCCAACAACGGGATCATCCGCATCGCCCCCGGCCCATTCTCGACTACTGTCCGGTACCCCATCCCATAAGTTTCCCGCCCGCTCAGGATGATCTTCCCCGCCCGCCCCGTCTCGGCTCTGCACGACGAATAAAAGCGGGTCGTATCGTCCTCGAACGTTCTTCCTCCCCGCCCCCCTCCCCATTCGTTCTGCGCCAGCACCGTGTACGGCGGTTGCAGGTCGGAATAACTCTGGTTCCCCTGGCTCATCTTCAAACTCGAACGCTCCACCGGCGTCCGCACAATGGATGCCGGGTCGTGTTCGCCCTTCGCATTCACCGCGATCACCCCAAGCTCATTGCCCTGGTCATCCGCCAGGACAATATCGTGTGTCGGGTACGGCAGGCTGGTAGTGTACGTCATCTAATAATCCGCCGGGCGCGGGCTTCTCTGCCACACGCGGAAATTTCGCAACCGTTTGTTTAGTTCCGCCTCCGCCTTCATGGCCTTATTGATCAGGTCCCTCTTCGGGTCCCCGTGGAAACGCGGCATCCCGCTGTTCTCCACCGCCCACACACACGCCGCCCAATGGACCAGGTCCAGGTCCACCCCGTAAGGGATTTCAACGCTGTCATCCGGATCCTGTTGATACACCTCTTTCAGCGTATACCCGCTTGTGCTTGGCGCATACCCGGTCGGGAAGCGCAACTGCGCTCTATGCTCGTCCCAATGGAATAACTGCATCCAGTTGCGCGGCTCGGTCGTCTCCGATGAAATCCACAATTCCTTCACGTTATTTGCTCCCCAGTACGTTTCCTGGTTCTCCACTGTCTCTATCTCAGTCTCCCCCATCACCTGCGCATACTCCCGCATCGCCTCGTTGATTGCCCGCCGCAAAATTGCAAGATTATAGTCCGTGTTTGACAGCGCATAACGCGTCCCCCTCTCCATGCTAAACATGCCGTTTCTGTCCGCCATCGCGCTATCCAACTCAATGGCATGCTTTCTATCAATATCCCAATAGACGATCCCATCCTCCGGCATGGCAATATTTCCCACCGCCACATCCTCAGATACCGGCATCAGAAAATGCGCCAGCCTCAGCATCGCATCGAAGAACAATATCGGCTCTTCCACCATGATGGTGGAGGAGGTAAGTATATTTGCATCCGGCGTACATCCCAGTAGAATCACGCCGCTGGATGGAGAGGTCGCATCATAAACCCCCGCCATCCCGCCATTGACGTTGGTGTGCGGATTGCCGATGGATGTCCACGTCAGGCCATCGTTCACACTTTCGTATCCCTCGCATCCGTGGAAATCCCCGTCAGTTTCGTCCCCGCTGATCCATAGATAGGTCTCCCCCGAAATTGAATTGGCAAATGCCCGGATGGTATTTTTGCCCTGACTTTGCTCCAGTGGTGGAAATCCCCTTACAATGCTCCAGCCTGTCCCCGTTGACCTGAATATCTTGGTGCCGATGTCAAAACTTTCCTCGGTTCCCGCCAGCAATGTCCCGCTTGCCAGTTGGATCAGCGTGTGCGCATTGCATTCCTGGTTCTGCACCCAACTTGTCAGATCGCCCGTCGCGCTCCTGATCGCTGTATAAATCCCATTCCTCATCACCGCCAGCAGTGTTCGATCTGTCGTCTCCATCATTCTCTTGATCTCTTGCGTGATAGTGATACCGATTGTGAATGTCAACCCATTGTCAGAAGATTCGATGATCTTTGTTTCATCCGTGGCGTCGTTATACACACCCACAAACCATCGGCCATTTATATAACCCAAGCCAACGTTGTAGTACCCCCTACAATACACCACAGACATACTCCACAGGTCCAATGCATTCCACGCGCACAGCGTCGCCAGGTCAGCCGTGCTCAACAGCACGCTCCATGTATCCCCGTAATCCCTCGATGTCAATAGGCATGGGTCTCCCTTGTCCCCCGTCACCGCCATCACCACATTTCCATTGTTCTTCAGCCCCGTCACTGCCTTCCCCGTCGCCCCCGCAATCGTCCCCACGTCGCCCCACGTCGCGCCCCAGTCATACGAACGGAACAACATGTCTTCGGGATAATTTACCGCGTCCCAATGCCACTTCCCCGCCAGCACGATCCCCCCGCCCACGTTCAGGATGCTCGAAAACCCGCCCGCTCCTGCAACATCCTCGTATACTGATGTCAATGTAAGAGTCATATCGCCCTCGTAGGCGCGGCGTTAGGCACATGCGCCTTCAAAGCCGCATCCGCCGCACAAATATCCGTAGGTGCGCAACATCGTGTCATTTCACCTCAAACTCCCCTCCCCATCGTCCTGAGCGGAGGGTCGAGTAGGCGTACTCGCCGTACCGAGACCCGCAGTCGAAGGGCAGATGGGGAGGGGCCGGGGGAGGGGTTACGAAACCGGGCTGGTGCTCACCCACACCTCCACGCCCGCGAACATCGCCACAGTCGTGGTGTTGTCGGTTATGTTCAGCTTCACCTGTAAGGTCGGCTGGTCGGTCCAGAACGGGACGTGATAAAAGCCCGTCTCCGTGATCTGCTTCATGTTCAGGTTGGCCTGCTCCACGTCTGACGCGTTCAGGAACTCCAGTTCCACGTCAATCGTGTCGTTCGCGCCGGTAAAAGCGCCCACCTGGATGTGCAGGTACAGCGGACCTGCCGCTGGATTCATCGGCCCAATCCGCACCGCCGTCAGGATCTCGTCCGCGGTCAGCGCCGCAGCTGCGCGTAACTTGAATGTGCTCTCCATAGTGGCCTCCTTACGCCGCCACGATCCCGACCAGGCGCGCCATCGCGCGTGGGTGGGTGTGGTAAATTCCGGGATACCAGTCAACAACGTCGCGCATATTCACGCCGTCTTCCAGCTCGCCCTTGTCTTCCACGCGGATGTCCTGCAGGTAGAAGCCCGCCAGGTACGGATCGCCGAATTTCAGCGCATAGATGCTCGTCGCATCCCCACCCGTCTTGGCAGTCCCCGCGTCATCCTCAGTGTGCAGGATCAACTTCGTGGTTTGATCGGACTTGTAGCCGGATGGGATGAACAGCGGCCCGCCGTTCCCGTAGGTCATGAACCGGCGTCCCACCTGGTCCACCGAGAACGATAGCAATCCGCTTCGGCGCAAGCCAGCCTCGATCCGCATGTGAGTCGTTGTATCCAGCAGGAACGCGTCGCAATCCCCCCCCTCGCACAGCGAGCGCAGCTCCTCCAGCTTGTCCAGGATGCCGAAGTACCAGTCGGTCACCGCGGTGTTGGGGCTGATGTCATACCCGCCGCCCAGCACAGTCTGCGCCGCAGGGATGATCGCCGGGGTGTTGAAGCGATAGAACAACCCCACCATCGTCTTCGAGTTCGTGGTCGGGTCGCCGTTGACTAAGGCGTCGTTGAAGTCGCACGCCATCGCCTCCAGCGCCATCTCGCGCTGGTTGACGCGCTCATCCACAATCGAGTCAGGTAGCGTCCAGGCCTTCGGAATGTCGATCTTGCCGCCGATTTTGTGCACGCGTTCCACGTAAGACTCGGTTGTGCCGCGCATGTTCGGCAGCGCTTCATCGAAGTCCAGCCAGGCGTCGCCCTCGGGCAGCGCTTTCGTGCGGAAAATCTTGATGTCCAGCGAACTGTGCTGGGTCCATTTCAGGCGTTCCATGATTGGCGCTTTCTCGCGCCAGGTTCGGATCACGCCCTTCTCGAACGGAGAAGTGGCTCGACTTTCAAAGTCGGCCAGGGTATAGGCTGAATCAGCAGCCATAGGTGCCTCCTAACATTTACTCTCCCCTGCTCGCCTGTTTCAGGTACTCGCGCCCGGTCATGTTTTCGCTGGCCGGGCTCCCTCCTCCCGCAGGAATGCGGGCGGCTGGCGGCGCAGTGGGTTTGGGTTCGGTTGTCGTTGTGGAGGCGGACAGGCGATCCTTCGCGGCTTTCAGCGCGGCTTCGTACGATCGTACAAAAGCGAAGGGACTGCCATTCCTGACAATCATCCCCGCCTCGGGCATGTCGCCTTTGATCTCGATGCCGGCTGTCTTCTGCAATTGAATCACTTCCAGCGTGACTGGGTCTTCATTCGGCCACTGCTTCGTATCGAATGGGTCATTCGGCTGGGCAATGGACTCTGTAACCGCTTCCGTTCGCGCCTGCTCTGCAACCTTCACCCGCATGTCGGCCACGTCCTGTTCGGGCAGTGGCTTGCCGAGGGTTTTCAGTTGCTCGATGCTGGCGTCAAAGGCGGTCAACTTCTCACGCACCTTCGTATCACGCTTGTCCACCTGGCTCTGAATCTCGCGCTTCATCTCCTCGCGGAGCGTCGCCAAATCCTGGGCGGTAACCGGCTTCGCGTCCGTCCCTTCCTGGCTGGTCGGCTCCGTCGCTGGCTTTACCGCACTTGGCGATTGCGCTGCGACTGAAGTCGGCTCTGGGGGTGTACCCTCACCCTGCCCGGGAACATTCGCTGTAGTCAAGTCACTCATCTGGATCCTCCATTTTCAAATCATTCCACCTTCTCTCCCATCTCCAGCGGTACTCCGCTGGGGAGGGGTCTGGGGTGGGGTTTCGCCCTCAGAATCAAAAACGGGGCAGGTCATAGACCTGCCCCGCGGCTCACGCCATTCTGTCGGGCATTCGGGCGCTGGCCTACCTTCTCGCCTGCTACCCATCTTCGGTAGGACTCGCGTCCTACCCATCGATCACAATTATTCTACTACCATTCTCGAAAACAATCCACCAATTACCAATTACCAATTTACCAGTTACCGTACTGTTCCATACGCCACCTCCCTAAACAGATCACTCAACTTGTGTGTGTGTATTTCCACACCCAGCGCATTCGCCATCCCCAGCCAGAAGTACACACAATCCCGCTCCGCAACATACTCCGGCTTATCCCTCATCTCCAACCCGAACAAATAAATATTGTCATATCCCAGATGGATCGCCAGTCCCAACGCGTAGGCGGTTGTGCATGAATAAAAATCGTCAACATGCGTGTGCCAGTGCCAGATACCTTTCATATACCTGTCACTGATCTCACGCCAGGGCAGCGCCGCGCTTGCCGGGATGCGCTCATCCCGCGCCTGCATCCAGATCGGGAACGGATGCGGCTTCATCAGCCACGTCCTATATCCTGGCGCATACCTGTCCGCCGTCAGCGCGTCCGCATGCATCTCCAACATCCCCGTTGGTCTCAACCCGTTCGCGAAAGCATACTCATTGAACGTCCACACCTCCCACCCCTCCTTCGCTTTTCTCCCCTCTCCACTGGGGAACTCGCCCCTCTCCACTCTCCCCTCTCCATCGGAGTACCGATGGAGAGGGGTCGGGGGTGGGGTCTCAAACGGTGCAAACTCCCGCGTCAACCGCGCCTTCCCAACGATTGCCAGCGCCCTCATCTTACCCTTCCGATACATTTCATCGTCTTTCATATTTACGCCTGCCTCATTCATGGTACGACTCCTACCATTGCCTTCTAACTACGCTTCTCTACCATCCCATACCTAGTGTTGCATAGATAACCTCGTTCAACCACTCATCGAAACTACTGCCCGGCTTCCCGAACCCTTCCCAGATCATCGTCAACTCCTTGTACGACCCGCTGCTGATGGGCGTCCCCATCAACTGATGCGCCGCTATCGCATCCATCAACAGGGGGCTGGCGTTCTTCAAATAATAATCCGCCGTATACACCGGCGTCTGGAACTCCGCATTGTAATACCCGATCAGCCTCTCCGCCTGCGCCTGGCTCATCCCATAATCCCGCGCATCCAACTCGCCGCTGATGATCCCCTTCGCCGTCTTCTCGTCCAGGAACGGCATCACCTCGGGATGCTGCAGCATATACTCCCGCCTCCAATCCCAATACGCCTTGATCTGCGGATAGATCGTCAGGATGCGCGCCCGGTCCGCATCCGAAGAAGCGAAGTACAAATTCTGCAACTCATTGATATACGGGAACTGCTGCTCCCGCATCGCATCATACTGCGCCATCGGCCCCACCGTCCCAATCGGCAGCCCCTCCAGTGTCTGCGCACCACCGCCCTGAGCGGATGACGGTACTCCGTCCGCAGTCGAAGGGCCAGTCGAAGGACGAGTCGAAGGCACCTTATTCCCCAGCATCATGCTCCACCTGGCCAGCGTCTCGATATCCAAACTATCCGGCGAGCGCGTCTCTGAATTCAAAAACGAATGCTCAAACAGCGGCCCCAACTGCGCCGTCACGATCTTCCTCGTCGCCTTATCCAGCCCCATGTACGAGTCCCAAATCTGCGAAGTCAACATCTTCTTCAACTGCGCTTCGGGATCGTCCTTCTTGCTCAACAAATAAACTTCATACTCAGGATGATCGTCGAAGAAACGCGCCAACATATCCTCTTCGGGATGCTCTCGCAGGTATGACTTCATCGCCACTTCGTCCCCGTTGAAATTCTCCAGCAGACGGTCCCGACTCTCCCACACCGCCCCCCACTTATCGTACAGCCCGCGGTACTTCAACTCCCCCTCCGGCAGGATGCCCGCCCCGAACAGCGACGACGGCAGGGCCGCCAGTCCCGCCCCCGCGCCCTCGTGCAGTCCCGCGTACAACGACGAAGCCAGCGGCACGCGCATCATCAACTCCTGGCGCACCCGCTCCACCGCCTCCTCATACTTCGCATTTCCCGGCCCCTCGAAGATCGCCGTCATCCCTTCCTCGGGCGTCGCCCGTCCTTCCGCTACCATGTCCGCAATCTGGCGCTTGATGTAATACTCGCCATACTGCCCGAACTCTGGCAGGCCTGCCTTCTGTCGTAGCCACTGCTCCGGCTTCGCCAGCAGACCCGCCACCTTCCCGAACCCTTCCCACGACGTCCCCTTCGTCGCCGTCTCTATCGCCTGCCCCGTGCGCGTCATCGGCAGCTGGCTGATCTCATTCCCCTTGCCCGTCAGCAGTTTCCATGGCACGGTCAAATACAAGGCCGCTCCCAACAGCACCGACATAAAGTCCAGCGGATTAGCGATCTCCGCCTTCCGCCTCAGACTCGCCTCCGCCAGCGCCGCCTCCCACACATTGCCCGACCGGGTCGCCTGTGCCTGGTTGATCTCCGCCACCGAATACTTCTCGTCCTGTGCCCACTCCTGCAGCGCCCTCTCCGCCTCGAACATCTGCCCGCTCTGGTCGCGCGCCATCTGCTCGAACGGGGCCAGCCACATCAGCGGCGGGAGCATCTGCTTCAACGGATCAATGTACACCGCCCCGCCCATCCACTCCGGCAGGAACGGCAGCTCGATCTTCAACTTACCCTTCAACCGGTCCGGCAAGTCTTTTTCATACCGGCTTGCGAAACGGTTGAGCCTCAGCATGTTAGCAAACAACGCCGGCTTATCCGCCACGCGCGTCAGCCAATTCATCCCCGTCCGTGTCGTCCAGAACTGGTACGGCACAATCGGATCCAAAATATACTTATCGAACCCGTACTTCTTGCTATAGTTCAGCATGGCGAAGTCCCTCATCCCCTCCCCATACCTCACCGTCGCCAACTTCGTCCCCGGCATATCCTGCCTCACCACCTGCTTCACATAACTATTCAACGCGGCTTGAGTCTCAGGCGGCAGCCCTCCCAACCCACCGTCCTGAGCGGAGAGTACTCTCGCAGTCGAAGGACGAGTCGCCTCCTCCCTCATCGCTTCCAACAGCGGCCTGATCTGCCCACTCCACGCCTCATCCAACATCGCCCCCTCCGGCATATACCCGCTCGCCTGGTCAATCCCCCCCAACGGCATCCGCGGATCGGCGGATTGGAATAACATCGCTGACTCCACTGTCCTGAGCGGAGCCGTACCCGGCGTAGTCAAAGGACGCCCCACGAGACTTACCGCCGCACTGCTCACCACCTTCCCATTGTCCAGCGCCAGGCTCCCATCTGCCCGCACTTCCGTCACCGTCGCCTGCGTCCAGCCCGCACTGCCCTGAGCGGAGGACGGTACCCCGTCTGCAGTCGAAGGGCGAACCATATCCCCAATCGCATACACCCGCGCCCCCACCGTCACCCCTTCCGCCATCTCCTTCATCTTCGGATACAACTCCACCCCCGCCTCCCGTCCCATCTCCGCAATCCGCGCTCCATCGTCCCCACCATTCTCCATTCTCCATGATCCATCCTCAGCCAGCAACCTATCGAACACCCCCCTCATCTCCGGCGTCAAGTTGACATCAATCGCGGACCCCGCAATCACCCGGTAAATCCCCACCATCCACTCCTTGAACTTCTGGAACACGGCCTTCAACTTCGCAGTCGGCGCGCTCCCATCCGCCAGATACTCCTCGAACCCGCGCGCAAACTTCTCCTCGGACTCGCGTGTCCACTTCCCATCCACCACCCCCGCCCAATCCTCAGCGATCTTCAAATCATTCGTGGATAAATCCCTGCGGAAGATGTGACCGATCTCATGCACAATCGTACTCACGTCCGCCCCCTCGAACGCATGGATCACCGCCCGCCCATCCGCCAGGAACGTCACCCCGCCTTTCGTATCCTGATAGAACGTCTCCTTCACCTGCACCGCCGCATCATCGAAGATCACATAATTGTATGAACCCTCCCCCTTCCCGCGGCTCGTAGCATCCAGGTATTGAATGCCATTGAGACCGATTTCCTTCAACGCTAAAGAAGCCTCTAGCTGGCTTCCCAACTCCGTCGCCATGTGTTGATAGATACCCTTCCCGTTTCCTTGCCAAAACAACTCAGGTTCGATGTAATCACCCTCAATCTTTTTTAGCGCATCCTTCACCGCCTGCGGCTGCTCACTCAGCGGCTTGTCCCACAATAGATAATTCTCGTCAGGCAGTTCCACCTTGTAAAGCTGGCCTGTTACTTCAGATAATGCTTTTTGTGCTTGTTTGTATGTATCATGAACCGACACTATTCCTTTATCGCTTACAACAGAAAATTTTCCAGGATGAGAAGGCATGTCTTTTATAACAGCCATGTTCCCGGTAGAAAGTTTTCTCCGATACCACTCCGCCACAGACTTGTTTCCCGCGAAGTACAGTCCCCACCCATACGCTTGCGCCCCTTCCCCCTCGCCCATGTGATCCAGCGTGAACTTGTCAAACTTGTGCGGACTCCCATGATACGCCGTCTGATACAGCATATCCATACTTTGCCCCGCCACTGCCTCCGCCATCTTTGGATCAATATCATGTGCCGCATCCAGAATCGCAACCCTGTCCACCCGATTCGGCTCATTCTGTATGGCTCTCCGCAACTCATCCGCCCCCGCCCTCACCAGCGCATGCGCATAATCGTTCAACTCGACGGGAATCATCCGCCGGTTGACAGGCTCGATGCGCCCACCCTGCATCAAATCCACGTCCCCCGCCCCCCTCACCATCGGCGCAACGTGTTCCCCATACCACTCCGCCGCCGTCCTCCCGCTCGCCCGCGCCCAACTCTCCGCCCGCGCATCCGCCAAATCCAGCGCCATATCAATCTGCTCCGGCGTCGCGTCCGGCACATTCTCCGTCAACTGCTCGCGCAACAACTCGCGCGTCATCACCATCTCGCCCTTCGCCTGCGCGTCCTTCATCGCCAGTTCCGCCGTCGCATTCAAATGCTCGGCAGTCCCAGAGTCGTACAGCGCACTCATCTCGTCCCATAGCCGTGACGTGTACTCGGTGTACGTCTCCGCCGTCGGCACGCGCTGGCCGTTCTCCATGTCCAACACGCGCACCTTCTCGCCCATCACCTCCTTCGGGATTTCCCCCAGCACGTCCGCCAGTTCCGAGTACCCTCGATGCAACGCCTCATAGTTCCCCTCCGCCGCGCCTTCCAGCACGCGCGCCGTCACCGCGCTCAGTTTCTTATCCACCCGCCATAGGACTTCATCCTCCAACCCCCACGCCTTCGCCCAATCCCAACGCTCCGAGATCGCCGCATCGTCATTCAATAACGCCGCCGCGATCCCCTTTAAGTTTCTATACAACGCCTGCTCAGGCTTGTCCATCCCATGTTCCAACGCAGTCAGCGCGATCAACACGTTTTCCTTCTTCCCCTTCAACGGACCGTACCAATCGGGATACGAACTTGAAATGCCCTTCACTTCCTTGTCTATCCCATAGCCTAAATGAATCCGCATCCCCGGCTCGCCCGACTCCACAAGCGAACGCATCACCGACAACTCATACTGCAACGCATCCCGCGCCACGGAATTCATGTCCATGATGTGATCGTTCACCGCCCGATCATGCACCAAATCATACGGACTCTTCGCTTCCCTCCCCTTCCCTACAGGGAAGGGGCTGGGGGTTAGGTCAGCCTCTGCCTTCGCCAGCGCCTTCTCACTCGCCTCCGTCGCCCCCTTCGTCGGCTCTGGCAGGTTCGCGCTCTCCGACTTTAGACCTTCGACATTCGACGCATCAATCTTCGGCAGCGCCAACTGCGCCGCCTCCCACGCATTCCTCGAGTCCACCGCCTTCTGCATCAACTCAGACGTGATGTCATCGAAGCGCACAATCCTCCCCCCTTCCCCGCCTCCCCACTTCTTCACAAACTTGATCACGTCCAGCTTCGCCCCAAACATCATATTCCCATTCGCATCCACCCCGCTCATCCCGTTCTCACTCGCAATCTTCCACACTGCATCCGCCGTCCTGAGCGGAGCCGTACCCGGCGCAGTCGAAGGATGAGCGGCAGGGGTTGGCGCGGCCGGCGTATTGTCGGGGCGTACCTGCGTGTCCGCCCTTATCTCCGTCCCAAAGTCCACCTTCCCCACGCCCGTCTCCACCGTCCACGGCGATCCCATCTTCACCGGCGCAACAGGACCCATCGGCTCCGGTGGTCGAGTAGGCGTACCCGCCGTATCTGCACCCGGCTTCCCATTGATCACATCCTGCACCTTCCCCACCCCCCCCTCGAATATCCTGCGCGACTCCACCACGCGCGGCGTATATGTGTCCTGATAAAACTTTCGGTTCGCCGCCCGCCGATCCGCACCGAATAGATTCTTCATCCCCTTGCGATGCTCCTGTAACTTCGCCACCATCTCCGCGCGGAAATCAATCGTTTGCTGATACGCCTTCAACGCGGCGTCTGCCACCTGGTCTCCATACAATCGGCGCATCTGCTCCGTCAACAGGTCGCGTATCTGCGTTTCCTTCAATGGCTCATTCTTGAATGCTTCCTGGAACTTCGCATCCACCCGCTCCGAGATCGCATCCCAATCTGCCATGCGCGCCTCGATGGTATCCAGTGTGAACTGTCCCTGCCACTTGTCGAAATGTCCGCGATGCGCGTCCAGTCGGAACTTATACGCCTCGTCCCACATCTTGAACTCTTCCGAAAGAAGCGCCAGTACCTTCTGCGCCTCGGGCGCATCCAGCCCGAACCCTTCGATCATCCCCTTCAAATTTGCCAGCACCGTTGCATTCGTGCGCGCATACTCTTGCCCATCCGAGCGGAACCATTCCAGCCACAATAGACTCTTCTGTCCCTGAAACTCGTCCCCGATGGCCTCCACTGCCGAAGCCACCTCGTCCGCCTTCATGTAATGATCCAGCCAGCGATCGGAGCGTATCCCTGAGTTGTACAGGATCGTCTCCCAAACCCGATTACTCCCCTCCGCCTTGATCGCCGTGGCAACATGCTCCGCCTGGTTGCGGATGTCCAACCCCTGCTTCATATCAATCCACGCCTGCGACCGCTTCTCCACTTGGCGGAACGCGTAGTCCCGCTTATCGGGTGTGTCGGCTCGCTTCAAGTACGCATCCAGCTGATCCATCACCCCCGCCTGCTCCAACAGCGTCAACGCCTGGCTGGTCGTCATCCCCATCTTCTGCGCCGCGCCCGTCACCAGGTCGCGCGCCCGCACGCCCGTCTCCCGTCCCTGCAAGCGCGCCATGATCTCCTTCTCATTCATCCCGCCTTCGATGGCGCGGTACACCAACTCCGGCAATCCCGAATTGATCTCTCTCAACATCCGCGTCAGCCCCGCATCCATCTCCCTGAACCCGCGCCCGCGTTCCCACAGTTTCCCCCATCCCTTCTTCATGCTGATCGTATACGCCTGCGCGCTCTCCATCCCTTCCGCCGCCTTGGCCAGGTTGGCCATCAGCCCCACCTTGTCGCTGGTCGCGCGGATCACATTATCCGCCTTCGCCAGCCACCCTTCCCCGCGCATCGCCTCCGTGATGACCCGTTCCCCGCGGCCCGCGCCTGCGACCTCTCCCGTCGCGCCCACACCCTCACGGATGCGGCTCGGTGTCACGCCCAGCCTGGTCATCCAGTCGTTCATCTGCCCCTTCGTCAAAAATCCAAAGTTGCCCGTCACCATGCGCGTGGCTTCATTGTTGATAATATTATTGATCGCATAGTTGGGATTGAGTCCCAGCAGCAGCATACTCTGCGCGGACTTTAGCACATGCGCCAGTCGAATTGCCCCGCTGTCTGCCTTCAATCCAAAATAATCTCTCGCCCACGTCGCCGCGTGTTCCCCCAGGCTTTCCATGATCATCGCCTTATACGCGCCCGGGTGCCACGGCAAAGCGTCCGGCCCAGTGAACGTCTTCCCTATTGCTTCCAGGTCCGCCACCGTGAACCTGCCCGCCTTCATCTCTGCTAGTAAAGCCTTCGCGCCCGCGTCCTTGCTCTTTGTCATCAACTGGCCCAGCGTCTCATACACCCGCGCCGCTCCGTCCCGCTTCCCCAAGTCCTCCACCACCCGCCCCGGTTCCCTGGCCAGAATATCGGCGATGCGTAATAGCAATCCCCGATTCTCCGCGCTCACCTCCCACATGCCGGCCAGCTCGCCGAGTTTCCCCCAGCCCTTCAACATCGGCAGCACAGTATAGAATTCCGCCGCGCCCGCCACGTTCCCCGCCACTTCCTTCATCGCAGCCAGGTCGCTGTTATTCAACGCATTGAAGAACGATTCCATCTGCTCGGGTTCCAACCCGGCCAGGATCGTCCCCATATTATCCATCGCCATGCTGATCCCCGTCCGCGCCCGCGCTTCCGGCGTCAGCGTCAGTATATGCCTGAACCAACTGTCGGCGCTCTTCGCCCCCATCCCAAACAGTCCCACCTTCTCCTTCGGGTCCATCCTCGTACTCGTCAGCGTCTCACTCGGATACAGCCCCATCAACCCCGCCGTCACCTCCCCCTTCTCATTCACCCCCGCCATCCAGCGCGTCAACGCCGGCAACTCCCCCACCTTCTCCGCTGGCAAGGTCCGCACCACCGCCTGCAAAGTCTTCACCACTTCGGTCGGGTTGGCCGCCGTCTCCAACGCCTTCCCGAACTCCGGCCTGCCAATAGACTCTCCCACCTTCCCCAATGCCCCGCCCAACAGTTTCGCTTCCACCTTCTCGGATATCCCGGGCAAAACATTCAGCGGGTCGGCGGTTGCCTGCATAAATAGGTCAGCCACCGGCGCGCCCGCATACCCCCACCACTTCCGAAGGATCCCGTCCATCACAGCCTGCGGATCACCGCCGCTTTCAATGGCCGCCGCAATTTCCTGACGCGCCTCCCCCATCGCCTTGTACCAGACTAACTTCGGGGCAACCCCCGGCATCAGTTCAACGGGATCGGCCTTGCCCAGGATGATCTGCTCCCCTAGTTTCACATAAGCCTGGTCTTCCTTTGTAAATAAATTGCTTATCCCAATGACAGCATTCGTCGCGAACGTCGCAAACGGACTCGCCTCGTATGCCACCCGTGCCGCACGCAAGGCCGCCTCCCGCTGTACCGGGTCGGTCAGCAAAGACATTGCCACGTCCGGACGTCCACCCACCCAGGGATCCAGCACCTGTCCTGCATATCCGAACGTCACCTCCATCAGTTGGCCGAGGTCGTTGAGCAGTCCCATTCCCACCTTGCCCACCTCACTCAACTGCATCTTATCGTCGCCGTTTCCCTGCTCATAGAACCATTTGTTCGGGTTGTACCCCACCACTTCCGCAGACTTCCCGATCACCATGCCTATCACCGCACCCTTCCAACTCATCCCCCCCATCATGAATCCCTGCACCGCCCCGCCGATCAGTGGGTTACTCTGTAATTTGAATAACGTCTGCTGCCACGCAGGGAGCGCCCCCCAATTGAAATTCGGGTCGCTCAACATCTGCTGGCGCACCATCGGGTCATACAGTTCAATATCAAAATCCGGCGCATTCAAGATCGCCTTGCGTTCCTCCTCCGCCACGTCCCCCCACGCCGCCTCTCCCGCCATCACGTTCTCAATCGTCGCTCCTCCCGCTCCCCCGTCCCCGGTCTGAGCAGCAAACTTCTCCTCCCCCGGCCACAAAAACGCAGGCGGGGGCGGGGGCAGCGCCGCCAGCATTTGCAGCGCCTTGTCGTTCGGGTTCAACCACTTCCATTCCGTCCACGGCGCTCCGTTATTGCGGAACTCCATATACTTGTACGTCTCGGTGATGTAACCCTGCATCTCCGGCGTCATCCACTCCGGCAGCGTCGTTCCGGGCGGCGTCGCCTTGATCGCATTGTAATATCGCGCCACGTGCGCCGGGTCATGCCAATAACTGATTTCGTATCCCGTGCCGCCTGAAAAAATACCTTTCACCGATGCCTGCGCCGCTTCATCGGATACCCCCCCCCGTTTGAGTTGATCAAGATACTGTGCGACGGCTGGATCCTCGAATTCCTGCGGCGTGGCAGTCTCCCAATCGAAACGCGCCTCAGGCGCAGTGACAGGTTCGGTTACTGGCGTCACCGCTTCGGTTACTGGCTCTCCCGTTCCATTCCACCAGGCAGGGGCCGCACTGGGGTTCGCGTTCCAGTATGCATATTTTGCCTGCTGTGCATCATAAGCACGATGCGCCGCCCGCCGTCGTTTCGGATTGCCAATGTCTTCCCAATGATTCGGATCGAATTTGTCCATGGTTACCTGTTCACGTTCAACGAGTAAAGACTTTGGATCCAACTCGAACGACTGTACCCTCCCCCGCCGCCTCCACCCCATCCTCCACCCCATCCTCCACCCCATCCTCCACCCCCACCGCTCCATGCATTATCAGCATCGGGCGGCGCAGGCGGTGGCAGAACGGACGGCGCAGGCGGTGGCGTCAAACCCGCGATGCTAGGCCTGTGATAACGACTATTTTTTGCTTTTCTCTTCCAGTTTAGGTCCGTCGGCCCCGGCGCGGGCGGACCGTACACCGGGCGAGAAGGCGGTGGCAATGTCACCGGTGATTTTGCTGGCTTCATGGTTGTCCCCAGAGTCGGAATATTATTGCTCCATGGACTCGGCGTCGGCGCATACGGCGTCGGCATCGGCGCAGGGGTAGGTCTAAGCGGCGCAGGCGGTGGCGTCAAACCCGCGATGCTAGGCCTGTGATAACGACTATTTTTTGCTTTTCTCTTCCAGTTTAGGTCCGTCGGCCCCGGCGCGGGCGGACCGTACACCGGGGTTGTCCCCAGAGTCGGAATATTATTGCTCCATGGACTCGGCGTCGGCGCATACGGCGTCGGCATCGGCGCAGGGGTAGGTCTAAGCGGCGCAGGCGCAGGTTGTTGCTGCCACCAATACGCCGGCCCCTCCCACGGACGGGTGGGCGCGGGCGCAGGTGCAGTCGGCGCATAAGGCGGCGCAGTCACCGGCGGCGGCTCCAAAGGCTTCTCCCACGGCGCGTATGTCGCGCCACTCTCACTTATCCTCATCTCAGCCTTCCTTCCTTTGCTTCTTCTTCAACGCATTCACCTGACTCTCAACCCGCGCATACTGCTCCGGGTCTTGCTTCTGCATCTGCGCGTGCGCCTCGGGCGGCAGACTCATCCAAAACATCAACACCTGCTCCACACTCTGCGCCTGCTGCAACTCCATCTCCGGGCGCAGGAACCTCTGAACAAATTCCTGCGCCCACTGCCATCGGTCAACCGCCGCGCTTTGCGCGGCATCCGTTGCATCATTGATCGTCAGTGCCATCACATCCCTCCCATCTCAGGCGGCATCGGCGGCATCGGCCCTTGCATGTCGGCCTGCGTCGGCATCCCCCGCGGCGTCTGCGGTTGCGGCGGCCCGCCTGGCGCTTGTTGCGCCTGTGCCTGGGCCTGTTGTATCTGCTCAGGCGCTGGTTGTCCTTGTCCCTGCATTTGCATCATCTGCTCAGGCGATGGCTGTCCCTGCCCCCCCGCAACCTGGGCAGGTGGTTGATTCCCCTGCGTCAATACCTGCCAGATCGTCTGCAACGCCCACTCGCTCGCCTTCTGTCCTGCCAACTCACCCATTTGCTCGAACCATCTCTGCTTCGCCATCTGCTCTGGGTTTTCGATCCCCGCAAAGTTTTGAAGCGCCCACTCCCGGCTCGCTCCCATCTCCACGAACTTCGCGCCCGTGTTCGCCATCTGCATCTTGTCCTGTGGCAAGTCCACGTTCACGTCGCACTCGAAGCGAATTGTCACCGGTATTTCGGACGGCTTGATTGTCAAGTCCTTCCCGTATGCCTCCTGCACCTTGCCTGCCTTTCCACTCTTCTTCCACCATGCGAACGCCACCTCCTGCGTCCGCGCCCCCAATTCTCCCAACATCTTCTGCACGTCTGTCAGCGGCAAGCGCCCAGCCTGCGAGAGCAGTGACACTAATCCGTATGGATCGCTATTCCCAGACCCCGCGCCCAACGCCTGGTCATAGATTGTACTCTCCGAATTGATCCCCCGCACCAGTTCCAGCGCGCCGATCACGTCCCGCGACAAAACATCCTTGATAAACGGCTTCAACGAGGAGTTTGGCGGATGGCTGACCACGCCCAAAAATTGCGAATGATCTACTTCGATCACATCCCCGTCCTTACCCTGCGTAAAATCCCACTGCGCCTCCAGGGTTGAATTCAAATTCGTGTTCAACGCGGTTAGGATGCTGTTCTGCAAATCGTCCAGTCCGCTCTCGCTCATCGTTTTCAGGAATGGATCATACTGGTCGGCGGGTTCGGTGAATAGTGTGCTTCCCGCCGCACGCACGGCCACCGTCTGCATCATCGGCATTCCATGAACATCTGCGAATATCGGTTCATTACTATTCTCGGTCAGCCACACATACTTGAACGTGTGATCCATCAGCGTACATTCGGTTACGAAATCCGAGTCCTTCTTTTTCCCGATCGCTTTAGTTGCCCGCGCTCCCCAACTCGCCTTCACGTCCGCCACTGAGCGATTCATCTCCGAATAAACGGAACTGACCCCGAAGCGTCCATACTGCGGGAAATACATCATCGGCGAGACTGCCTCAAACAGGTACGGCGTTAGCGCCGCTCGCGTCTCCGCTTGCAGTAGTCTTCCCTCCCAGCGCGCCTTCTCCCATTTATCCGTCTCATCTTTCAGCGCCTCCTGCAAATCGTCCACCACATCCTGCATACAAATTATGTTCACGATCATCTCGTCGTACAGTAGGCCGCTGAATGCCAGTTCACTCTCCAACCTCAATCCCTGGAGATGATTCGACTGGCTCCACATCACCCCTGCGATCTGCTCTAGTTTGCCCGAAACTTCCTCCACGTTCGGATTGTTCTTTTCCCGCGCCACGCGGAAGTGTGGGACGCTCGCCGATAACAACCGCCGCGCCCCCTTCAACTTATTCTTCCCGTCCGGCGAGACTGCCTTCTTGATTTCCTTCGATACTGTGATGGACTTGCCGCGCATCAGATAGATGTCCTCACATTTTCTCAACACCGCGATCTTCTTCTGACCCTGCGCGCGCAACGCCACCGCCAGTTTCTGCGCCTCCTCGAACCCCTTCTTATCGTGTTCGTAATCCAGTTTCTTCGTTGCCATAGTTCACTTCCTATGAATGTATCCTGATGTGTTGCATCGGCTTCGGTGGTTCCTTCGTCGCCTCTCGCACATTCGAGAGTAGATACTTCAACATATCGAAGGCGTGATCTTCCTGGTCGGTATCCACGTCTTCGGGATTTCTTTTATCCACCGCCAGATTTTGCAACTGCTTGATCAGGTGCGGACATTGCTCCGAGATCATCAGTCCAGATCGTCCATCCGGCAGGTTCGTCAACAGTCGGTGTATCTTGCGGATCCCATTGATGCGGTCGTTGTCTGCCTTCGTCAGGTATACGCCCATTGCCGCATACTCATCCGCTGCGCTGGTCACGATGTTCACCACGTTCTTCTTCGTCCACATCGAAGGGTCGGCAAACGTCATGCTGATCTGCTCATCGCTCGGTGTCAGGTCACGCATCATCTGTGCCTGCTGGCGGTCCGTCAACCCTGCCTGGTACGCCTCCCGATACACCCACACCCGCCCCGTGTCTGCCTCCTTGCGTCCCCATCCCGCACAGAAAGGTTTGCTCCAACCCCAATCCACCGCCCTCAAATTCAAGCCCGCGCCTGGTATCTCGTTCGGCTTGACTACATGCCGCTCCAGCGAAAACTCACGGAACGCCTGCCCCGCAAACACGGACCAGTCTCCCCACCTCCACGCCTTCGCCAGGTCGGGCGGCAGCGTCTCCAGGTCGTCCCAATACGCCGAACTCAAATGCGGGTTGTCATCCGGCAGGGCGCGCACAAAAATAAAATCATCCGCCAATCTCTGCAACTCTGACGGAAAGCGTTTATGTATCCAGTAATCGCTCACCCACGCGTGGCCGATCCCGCCCGGGTTGCTCGCCGCCACGAACTTCGGCTTCTCCACGCCAGGCCAGCGCAACGATCCTCGCAAATAGTTGAACGTTTCCAGTGAGTTCTTCGTCAACTCGTCCACGCCAATCGCCGCATACTCCGCGCTCTGATACTTGCTCGCATCGTCCAGGTTACGCATGGTCAACACCCCGCCGCCGTACTCGTCAATCAAGTGAAAGCCCAGCCCGTGCGTCGTACTGTCTCTCAGCGTTCCCAGGTACGCGGGGAACTCCGTCTCGATCTTGCTGATCTGCCGGTCCTTCAGCGTGGGATAGTCCTCGCAAAACAGTCCCACTTGCGCGCCGCGAATGCCTTCGGTCGCCAGTTTCAACAACGTCCGCAGAAGATAGTACCTCAGCCAGTAACTCTTACCCGGCCCGCGGCTCCCGCCATAGAGCGTGAACTTGTGGCCGTCTGCCGCTGTGGTCGCGGCGATCTGCTTCTCTGTGAACTTACACAGGTCGCGGTCAACGTTCAGTTTTGTCGGCATCTTGCACTGTCCTGAGCGGAGGCGTACCCGCCGCAGTCGAAGGACGCTCTTCTTCATCGGTCGAACCAAACACCAACAGCGGCAACTCACCCATATTCTTGATCGGGAGCGCCACCTTTCCATCCATCCGATCCATCAGCCCGTTCCATAAACCCGCACTGGGATTGGTCATCAACTCAGCCATCACCCGCGCCGTCACCACATACTTCACCTGTACATTCTTCGACAATCTGGCGATCATCCTGCCCAACTTGGACGTTTCCCCAACGAACGCGAGTATCTCATCGGTTGTCATATTCGCAACCTTCGAGATCACCCCCGCCCAACTCTCGCCATCCTTCGGTCGGCCTGCCGGGTTGCCGCTTACTCCTGGCTTCCAGGCGCTATGCGGCACCTTCCGCTTGGCCGGCTTATTCGGATGCTTCGAGTCTGATTTGAGTCTCTTAGCAGACTTCGCCATCACGATCTCATATCCTTACGCTTCCTTCTTATAAATTTGACTGGTTCCCCCCCCAGGATTTCCACCTGGCCCACCAGCCGTTCCGCCCAACCGCGCATGTCCTCCAACTCCGACTCCAACTCATCCAACCGATCTTGCAATGGTTGGATCAATGCCATCGCCGCCTTCTGGATCATTTCGGTGGCCGTCGCATCATCCACCTGGTTCTGAGCACGGATACGAAAAAAGGCGGCAAGTCCAGCCAGCCCCCCTATTCCTCCGATGATCGCTAATATGAGTTCTGCTGTGTCCATGCCGCCCTCGCTTTAGCCCTTTAGTCCCAGCCACTTCTCGCCGATCTTCTCGAACACCTGCTTCCCCAGCGCATTGTAGATCAGGGTCGCAAAGGCCACCAACGGCGAGACCGCTTCCAGGACATGGATCAAATACGCCAGCCACGCACCCGCGAACACCGCCGCCTCGCCCGCATAGACGGGCAGTGCAGGGAACACTGGCAGTTGCCAGGCCGCCGCCAACCCCAGCGACACCGCGAACAGGATCGCCGTCAGCCAGCCTCGATGAATGGACACACCAGCCTTGTCGGACAGCGTCTTGATAACGAATACAATCGCCGTCCCAATCGTGGCAATCACAAACAACTGTATCTCTGACATCGTATACTCCTTTTCTAAAAACAAAAACGGGGCAGTCCATTCGTGGACTGCCCCGCGGCTCACACCATTCTGTCGGGCATCATTGGGTGCGGACCTACCTTCCCGCCCGCTACCCATCAACATTATACAACCTTTTCCTGACACCTCTCGAAGTGTGGGAAATGCC
>Ga0210043_1001106_pt1 | contig 24832 bp, 30 predicted proteins | sample CryGeymet201501t_FD_183990 | JGI IMG/M metagenome (GOLD analysis project Ga0210043, IMG submission 183990) | Groundwater microbial communities from Crystal Geyser aquifers in Utah, USA - Crystal Geyser metaG 2015-01t (SPAdes) (version 2) | ecosystem: Environmental > Aquatic > Deep subsurface >... | reverse complement strand
GTCATCTTTTTGCGCGTGCGAGTTTTGCGGGAAACCGCGCTGCTCCGCCGGGCCGAGCGTGTCGCGCTCCCGCCGGTCGCCCTCTCCGCCGCTCTCTTCGCTCGCTCAGTGCGCGCGAAACTTTCGGAGCTGTCAAGGAATGGTCGTGGGTGATGGGTAGGCGCGGCCCCCGACCGAAGCCGACCGAGCTTAAGCGGCTGGCTGGCACGCTTCAGCCGTGCCGGGTCCGCGATGACGAACCGGTCGTGGACTTGGCCGAGCCTCCGCGCCCGGACTGGCTTGGCGCCGAGGCGGAAGCGGCGTGGGATCTCGGCGTCGATGAGGCGCTCGGGATGGGCGTGCTCGCCCGGTCGGATGGGCCGGGGATGATCCTGTTCGCGCTCGCGATGGCGCGGGCGAAGATGGCGTGGATCGCGTACCAGCGGTTGGGCGCCGTGACGGAGCGGGAGAACGCGGACGGCGACGTGTCGCGCTCGCGCTCGGTCGAGGCGCGTGAACTGGATGCGGCGTGGCAGCAGTTGCGCGTCGCGACTGCGGAGTTCGGCTTCTCGGCCGCGACGCGTGCCCGGGTCGGCGCCATTGCGGCGCCCCCGGCCGAGGAGAGCGCGGACGACGCGGCGCGACGTCGGCTCCTGGCGACGATGTGAGCACGCCCCCGACTCGCGGATGGTGGGGCGAGGGCGATCCCCCGTGGGTGACGTGGCCGGGCGTCTCGATCGAGACGCCGTGCGTCCCGGTCCGCCAACCGGGGTGGGTCGCTGATCGGTGGGAGTCGCCGTGCGGCGCGTACTGGTTCGACCCCGACGCCGTGCAGCGGTTCGTCGACTTCGGCCGGCTGTTCGTCCGTCACGTCAAGGGCGAGTGGGCGGGCGAGCCGTTCGACCTGCTGCCGTGGCAGAACGCGCTGGTGTTCGCGCCGCTGTTCGGGTGGAAGCGCAAGCGCGACGGCTACCGCCGCTTCCGGGTCGCGTTCGTCGAGGTCGCGAAGAAGAACGGGAAGTCGGCGCTCGCGTCCATGCTTGCGCTCTACCTGCTGACCGGCGACGGCGAGCCCGGCGCCGAGGTCTACTCCGCCGCGGCCGACGAGACGCAGGCGCGGATCGTGTACGGCGACGCCGCGATGATGGCCGCGGGCTCCCCGGCGCTGATCGACCAGTGCGGCGTCCAGGTCATGCGCGCGTCCATCCAGCGCCCGAGCCGCAACGCCACGTACCGCGCGCTGTCACGCGCGCCCGGGACCAAGCACGGCTTCAACGTCCACGGGCTGCTCTTCGACGAGTTCCACACACAGAAGTCGCGCGAGTTGTGGGAGACGTTGTCTCGCGGTGTCTCCGCGCGTCGCCAGCCGGTGACGCTGGTCATCACGACGGCGGGGTCCGATCGCGAGTCCATCTGCTACGAGATGCATGAGCGAGCGATCGACGTGATCGAGGGCAAGCGCGACGACCCGACGATGCTGCCGGTCGTGTTCCGACTGCCGGCCGAGGCGGACTGGACCGACGAGTCGGTGTGGCCTCTCGCCAACCCGAGCCTCGGCGTGACAAAGAAGATCGACTACATGCGCGAGGCGTGCGCGGCGGCGCAGGCCGAGGCCCGCGCTCGCAACTCGTTCCTCAACCTCGACCTGAACGTCTGGACCGAGAGCCGGACCGCGTGGATCGCGCCCGAGGCGTGGGCCGAGTGCAGGCGCGAGACGGAGCCGACCGACCTCGCGGACCTCACGTGCTGCGTCGGGATCGACCTCTCGGAGACCACTGACCTCACAGCCGTCGTCGCCGCGTTCCGCCGGCCGCTGCCTGACGTGCCGGCGCCCGTGCTCGACCTCGACGAGGATGAGGATCATCGCGACAAGCGCGAGGAGCGCAAGACGCTCCTGCTGGACTTCGCCGTCGACTTGCGCTGCTGGTTCTTCCTGCCGGGCGACGGGCTGCGCGAGCGGGTTCAGCGCGACCGCGTGCCGTACGACGTGTGGGCGCGCGAGGGCTGGCTGACGCTGATCGACGGCCCGCTGATCGACTACCGCCAGGTCCGCCAGGTGATCCTCCGCGACATTGCGCGGCCGTACAACGTCCACGAGGTCGGCATCGACCCGTACAACGGGCGGCAGTTGGCGGCCGAGCTCATGGAGGACGGGCTGTCGATGGTGGAGGTCCGGCAGGGGTTCCTCACGTTGTCGGCGCCGAGCAAGTTGCTCGAGGGTCTCATCGCGGCGCGGCGCATCACGCACGACGGGAACCCGGTCATGCGATGGTGCGCGGCGAACGTCGAGGTTGCGACCGGGCCGTCCGGCCTCATTAAGCCGGTGAAGCCGGGGGGCGAGGCGCGGAGCACGCGGCGCATCGACGGCGTGGTCGCCACGATCATCGCGCTGTCCCGTCTGATGCTGGCGCGCGAAGTCGAGCAGCCGTCTGTGTCGTGGATACACTTCTAGGGGAGTGCTGAGATGCTGAAGGTCTGGAAGTTCCCGCTCGCCACAATCGACGCCCAGGCGATGATTGCCCCTCGCGGCGCGCGCCCGCTCTGCGTGCAAGTGCAGGGCGATCCGCCGATGGAGCATCCATGCCTGTGGGCCATCGTGGACCCGGCTGCCGAACTGGTCACGCGCATCGTCCGCGTCTACGGGACCGGGCACCCCATCGTCGAGGAGCATGGCGAGTACGTCGGCACCTATCAGATGTCCGGCGGCGCCCTCGTCTTCCACGTGTTCCTCCTGCCGGAGTAGCCCTGAGCGTGGCCCTACGATGCGGCGGCCGTGTCCCGTCATCGCCGCTCGTCCGTCGCCGAGTCCTACCGTCGCAGCCTGCGGCGCGGTGAGGCCTACCACCGCGTAGTCGCGCACGACGCGCGCCCGGACCGCGGACCGCTCTCTGACTTCTGGTACTCGCCGATTGGGATGTCCAGCTCGGCCGGGACGACCGTCACGCCGGACACGGCGCTGACGCTCTCGGCTGTCTACCGCGCTGTCCGCGTGATCTCCGACGACGTGGCGACGCTCCCGCTCCACCTATACCGACGACTACCGGAGCGCGCGGGCGGGCTGCCGGGCGGCAAGGAGCGCGTCACGTCACCGCTCGCGGACGTGCTCGGTAAGCGCCCGAACCCGCGGCAGACAGCGCTCCAGTGGCGGCAGATGATGACGGCGCTCGCGCTACTGCGCGGCAACGGCTACTCCCGCATCCACCCCGGACCTCGCGGCGCCGTGGACCGGCTGGAGCCCCTGCGGTCGGATCGCGTGCGCCCCGAGCTGCTCGACACCGGCCGCGTGCTCTACCTCTACCGCAACCGGGAGGGGCGCGAGGAGCGGCTGACGCAGGACGAGATGTTCCACCTGCCGGGCTTCTCGATCGACCCCGAGAGCCCGTGCGGCGTGAGCGTCATCACGTACGCGCGGACATCGCTCGGGCTCTCGATCGCGACGGAGGAGTTTGGCGCGCGGCAGTTCGGGCAGACCCCGCGGCCCGCGTTTGCGATCACGTCGCCCCACAAGATCGAGGCCGACCGCCGCAAGGAGATCGGCGCCTCGTTCCGCGCCGCATTCTCCGCGCCCGCCGGCTGGGGAGGCGTCCCCGTCATGGACGGCGGGATGACCGTGGCTGCAATCGGGATGTCGCACGACGACGCGCAGTACCTCGAGACGCGCGCGTTCCAGATCCGCGACGTCTCGCGCTGGTTCGGCGTGCCCGCGCACCGGCTGTCGGACCTTGGGCGCGCGACGTGGGCGAACATCGAGCAAGAGAACATCAGCTACGTCGCACACTCGCTCATGTTCTGGCTGGAGAGTTGGGAGCAGACGATCGCGCGCGACCTGGTCGGCGAGGACGAGGGCATCTTCGCCGAGCACGTCGTCGAGGGGTTGCTGCGCGGTGACGCCGCGGCGCGTGGCGCCTACTACCAGGCGATGACGAACATCGGCGCGCTCACCCCGAACGAGGTCCGCAGCCGCGAGAACCTGAACCCGGTGCCGTGGGGTGACGAGCCGGTCGCGCGACAGGGCGCGGCGCCTGCGGCGGGTCCACCTTCGCCGCCGCCGCCCGCCCGCCCCGCGCCGGACGACGACGAAGACGAAGAGGACGAGGCGTTCGCGCGGCTACGCGCCCGCGGCGTCCGCCTCAACGGGAGCGCACGACATGGCTAGCCGACTCGATCACGTCCTCGCCTACGTCCAGCGTACCCCTTGGGCGATCATCCCCGCGCAGGGGCAGGTCATCGCGGGCATCCTCACGCGACGAGCGTCCGGCGTCCGGCTGACTCCTCGCGCGATCCGCGAGTTGGTAGACGACCGGCGCGCTGAGATCGAGGCGCGTGAGGTGTTCGCGGCCGAGACGCGCTCGCGCACCGGCGGCGCTGTCGCCGTGATCCCGGTCGCCGGGACGATCGTCCACCGCGCCGGGTCGATGGATGACGTGTCCGGGCTGGTCTCGGCGCAGTCGCTCGTTCGACGCATCCGCGACGCCGACGCCGACGCGACCGTGTCGCAGATCGTCCTCGACGTGGACTCCCCCGGCGGGACCGTGGATGGTCTCGTCGAGGCCGCGTCCGCAATTCGCGCGACGTCCAAGCCGATCACCGCGGTCGCGAACACGATGGCGGCGTCGGCCGCCTACTGGCTGGCGTCGCAGGCCGACGACATCGTGGTCACGCCGTCCGGCTCGGTCGGCTCGATCGGCGTATACACGATGCACACCGACATCTCGGGCGCGCTGGAGCAGGAGGGCGTGTCCGTCACTGTGGCCGCGGCGGGCAAGCACAAGGGCGAGCGCCTTCCGTTCGCGCCGCTGTCCGACGACGCGCGCGCCGAGATGGAGGCCGAGGTCGCGCACTACTACGACCTGTTTGTCGCGGATGTCGCGGCCGGCCGTGGCGTGAAGACGTCCGTCGTCCGCGCGGGCTTCGGCGAGGGCCGGATGGTCCGCGGCAAGGCGGCGGTCGCGGCCGGGATGGCGGACCGTGTGCTGTCGATGGAGGACGCGATTGCGCGCCTCACCAGCGGCGGGCGGACGCGCAAGCGCGCGCGGGCGTCGGCGTGCGTGCTCGTCCAGGCTACCGCCGAGGAGCCGTCCGGCGACCCCGACATTCGCTCGCACGTGCCGGTCGGCGAGCCGGCATGCGAGTCCCACGAAGACGCTCCCGCGCCCGATCCGTTGGACGAAATCGAGATTCGGGAGCGCGCCCTTGCGCCCCCGAGCGTGGGCCTATGATGCGCCCCGTCAAGCCTTAGGAGACCGACCGATGCTCAAGACGCTCCGGAACAAGCGAGTCGCGCTACAGGCCCGGGAGACCGGCATCCGCAAGGAACACGCGGCGCTCATGGCGTCGGCGCGCGAGGCGGGCAAGCTGACCGACGAGCAGCGCACACGCGACGACGCGATCAAGGCCGAGCTGGCTACGATCGCAGCGGAGCGCGAGTCGCTCGACGCGGAGATCGCCAACCTCGAGGTACTCGCCGAGGCCGAGCGGGCGACCGTCCTGCCCGCGCACGCGGTCGCCGAGTCGGTTCGCGAGTCTGTGCAGGACGACCCGCGCCGCGGCTTCCCGACGTTCGGTCACTTCGCGGCCGAGGTCTACGACTGCGGCCCCTCGTTCGCGGCCGTGCTCGCGAACCCGAGGCTCATGGCCGCGGCCGGAACGCCGACCATGCAGCAGGGCGTCCGCGTGGACGGCGGCGTCCTGATCCCGCCCGCGTACTCGACGGAGATCTGGGACGGCGCCCGGCAGATGTCGGACTCGCTGCTCCAGTACTGCGACGTGACGCCGGTCGACCCGGGCGTGCAGTCGATCACGATGCCCGGCATCGACGAGACGTCGCGCGCCGACGGTTCGCGCTGGGGCGGCATCCGCGGCTACTGGAAGGACGAGCTGACCGCAATGACCGGCACCAAGCCGAAGTTCCGCGAGGTCAAGATCGAGCCGCAGGAGCTCTACGTCTTCGGGTTCATCTCGGACAAGCTGCTCCGCCACGCGCCCGGCGCCGCCTCGGCGATCCTGACGCGCGGAGCGGCCGACGAGATCAACTTCAAGATCGGCGCCGCTGTGTTCAACGGTGACGGCGTCGGCAAGCCCGCGGGCTTCCTTTCCTCGGCATGCGCGGTCGAGGTCGCCAAGGAGACCGGCCAGGCTGCCGCGACCATCGTGCGGCAGAACATCCGCAAGATGTGGGCGCGACTGCATCCGATGTGGCGCGCGGGCGCCGTCTGGTTCATGTCGGTCGACGCCGAAGCGTACCTCGAGGAGATGACGCTCGACGTCGGCACCGGCGGCGTCCCGGTCTACCTCCCGCCCGGCGGCGTGGCGGATGCCCCGCTCGGCCGGATCAAGGGTCGCCCGGTGGTCCCGATCGAGTACGCGTCCGCGCTCGGCACGAGCGGCGACATCGTCCTCGCGAACCTCGGCGTCTACCGAGTCGGCGTCCGCGCGGGCATCGACTCGCAGGTGTCGATGCACCTGAAGTTCGACTACGCGCAGACCGCGTTCCGCTTCATCACGGAGATCGACGGACAGTCGATGCTCAAGTCCGCACTCACCCCGTTCAACGGCGGCGCCACACTCTCGGCGATCGTCAAGCTCGCGACGCGCTCGTAACAGGAGGATCCCGTGCAGCAAGACCTGATCGCAGAAGGGCTCCACATCGTCAACGGGCTGTACCCCGTGGCGGACGCGTTCGCGTCCTCGATGACCACGGACTACGTGTCGCTCAAGAACTTCCGGCGCGTGACGTGGATCATCCACACCGGGGTGGCGACGTCCGGGACCGCAGACGGTGTCATCACCGTCCTCGCGGCCTCGGACGCGGCCGGCACCGGCGCGGGCGCCATCGCGTTCAAGTACCGCGTCTGCGCCAGCTCAACCACGGTTGACACCTGGGGCGCGCTGACCGACGTGGCGTCGACGGGCGTCGCGATGGCGGCCGCCAGCAACCGGATCTACGTCGTCACCGTGACTGCCGAGTCCCTGAGCGCGCTCGACGCCGACAACTCGTTCATCGCGCTCAAGGTGACCGAGGACACGAATGACCCCGTGGTCGCGAGCGTCCTCACGCTGCTCGACGGCGCGCGCTACCCGCAGGACGTCCCGGTCTCCGCCATCGCGTAGGCCACGGACTGACACCCTGAGACGCTGACAGGAGACGCAGACATGGGACGCACAGCACTCTTCTCGCGCAAGCAACCCGGCGGGGTCTTCGTCATCGACGACCTCGCCGAGCATCCCGGCGACGTGTACTTCGTCGGCTCGACCGTGACCGGCGCCGTGGACAGCGCGGGCGCTGGTAGAAGCCCCGACTCCCCGTTCGCCACGATCGACTACGCGGTCGGTCAGTGCACCGCGAGCCAGGGCGACGTGATCTACGTCCTGCCCTACCACGCGGAGACCGTGAGCGCGGCGGCGGGGCTCGACCTCGACGTCGCGGGCATCACGATCCGCGGCCTCGGCCACGGCGCGGCGCAGCCCACGGTGACGCTCGACACGGCGGACACGGCGGACGTGGACGTCGACGCGGCCGGGATCACGGTCGAGAACATCCACTTCGTCGCCAACTTCGCCGACATCGCCGCCGCGATCGACGTCAACTCCGACGACTTCACGCTCCGCGGCTGCCGGTTCACCGAAGCCGCTACGGACATGAACGCGAAGATCTGGGTGCAGGACGCGGCTGCCGGCGGCTCCGATCGCATCACGATCGAGGACTGCTACGTGATCGCGCTCGACGCGGCCAACACGCACTTCGTGAACTTCGCGGGCACCGGCTCCGGCCACATCGTCCGCAACAACCGCCTCCACGGCGACTGGGGCACGATGGCGATCGGCGGCGCGGGCGTCGTGACGTCGGTGCTGATCGAGGGCAACTACGTCGCGAACGAGGCGAGCACGTCGGACGCGTGCATCAACTTGGCCGCGACGGCGACCGGCATCGTGGTGGGCAACCACTGCGCGGGTGCCGCGGTCCAGGCGAACGGCGTGACGGCGACCGCCTGCCTCATCTCCCAGAACTACTACGGCGTCATCAGCGAGGACCTCAGCGCCATCCTCGACCCGATCGCGACCTAACACCGGAGCGTGACCCATGGCCGGATCATCGGTCACATTCACCTACGACCGCGGCCCCGGACCGATCAAGCGCGTCATCGCCGACTGGGTCAGCGACGACTCCGCGGGCACGGCGAGCGGGACGACGGCGAACAAGATCATCGGCCGCATCGTCAAGGCGATCACCGACCCGGGCGCGACCGCTCCGACCGCGGACTACGACATCACGATCACCGACGACGAGGGCGTGAACGTCCTCACCGCGTGTGACGACGACCTCGCGGACCGGCACACATCCACGACGCAGGAGGTCTACTTCTTGGTCAAGGACCACGCGGGCACCCCGCTCGCGCAGTCGGTGCATCCGGTCGTCTGCTCGACTCTGGCGGTCGCCATTGCGAACGCCGGGAACTCGAAGGTGGGGCAGCTCATCCTCTTCATCGAGGGCGAGATCCACGGGAGCGAGTGACGTGGCGTCTCTGACGCTCACCACAGCGCCGACCATCGAGCCAGTGAGCCTGGACGACGCGAGAGTCCACCTGCGCCTGGACCCCGACGACCACGCGCAGGACGCGTACCTCGAGACGCTCATCACCGCGGCGCGAGAGTCCGTCGAGGCGCACACGTCGCGCGCGCTGATCAACCAGACGTGGACGCTCAAGCTCGACGGCTTCCCTGGCAGCGACGGGCTCGTCCTGCCCCGCGCACCGCTTTCGTCGGTGACGTCGCTGTCCTACGTGGACGACGACGGCGCGACGCAGGTGTGGGCGTCGAGCAACTACGTGGTGTCGGCGCCGAGCGGACCGCGCCCCCCGGCCGGCCGTCTCTGGCTGGCGTACGACATCAGCTGGCCGACCGGGGTCCGATCGCAGCGGGACTCGGTCATCGTGGTATTCGTCGCCGGCTACGGCGCGACGGCCGCGAGCGTCCCGGCCGTGTTCCGCCAGTCGATACTGCTTCTTGTCGCCGAGATGCACGAGCGGCGCGAAGAGGGCATCGTCGGCGCGGCCGTGACCACCGTCCAGGTCGGCATCGACCGGCTGCTCGCGTCCTACGTCGTCGGGGGCTGGTAGTGCGCGCGGGCGAGCTCGACCAGTCGGTCACGCTGCTGGAGCTCGAACGCGGCCAGGCGACGACGACGGGCTACCCGCTGGAGGAGTACGTCGCGCGCGTCACGATCCGTGCGCAGGTCGTACCGAATGGCGGGTCCGAGCGGTGGGCGCAGGTCACGCGGGACTACGCGGCGACGCATCGATTCCACATTCGCTACCGCGGGGACATCGACGAGACGTGGCGCCTGCGGTGGCGCGAGGAGGAGTTCGCGATCCGCGCGATCCTGCCCGGCGGCCGTCGGCTGCGCGAGTTCATCGACCTGATCGCAGTGGCGAGCGGCGCGGAGAACCCGCGGACCTGAGCGTTCCCGTTCCGGGGGCGGGCTCAAGTGGGTGATCAGCCCTCGTCGCCGCGCCCCCGGGGACCGCACACGGGTCAATGCTGCGGCGCGTGACGAGCGCGCCCTCGTGGTCCGACTGCCGGTCTACTCACCCGGTCGTCACCCCGGGCCCCTCACGGCGTCGGCATCCTAACTGACGCGAGTTCGCCGCGCCAACAGCGTCCCCGAGCGTGGCCTTACGATGCGCCCTCATCGACCGGAGGACGTCATGCCACGCACCGCAATCGCCGCGCAGACCGCCAAGGGACCGTACGAGGCCACGGTCTCGGCGGACGAACTGGATCTGACCCTGACGGCTGCGGACGTCGCCAACGGCAACGAGGTCGCGTGGAGCGGCAACGAGCTGCTCCTGCTTGTGCAGAACTCCGACGCGACGAACCCCTACACGTTCACCGTCGCGTCCGTCGCGGACCAGTACGGCCGCACGAACGACATCACGACGTACAGCCTCGCAGCCGGCGAAATCGGTCACTACCGATTGCGGCGCCACGGGTGGCAGCAAAGCGACAACACGCTGCACCTCGACGCCAGTAACGCAGCTATCAAGTTCGCGGTGGTCGCGCTGCCGTAGCATGGCCGGCGGCGACTTCCTCGCGGTGCGCATCGACGGGATCGACGACCTCGCCGCGTCGATGCGCGCCGTCGGTGCGATCGGGAGCAAGCAGGCGCTCACGTCGTCGATGCTCAAGGCGGTCAAGCCGATCGTCGTCGATGCCAACCTCACAGCTCCGGTCGGCGAACCGCCGGAGTCTGCCGGTGACAAGCCGCTCAAGGGCTCCTACGTCGCGCGCGTCCGGCTGTCGAAGAGCCAGATGCGTAAGCGCGGCGGGCGGTATCACCCCGTCGAGGTCTTCGTCGGATCGACGGCTCGCCACGCGCATCTTGTCGAGTTCGGACACCGGATGGTGGTTTCGACGTCCGAAACGGAATGGGTCCTGCGCGGCCGTCGACGCCGGCGCGAGACCGAGGGCCGGACCAGAGGGCAGTTCGTCCCGCTCGATGCAGCGGGCACGCTCGAAGACCTGCGCGCTTTCAAGGAGGAGCGTGTCAAGCGCCAGGTCGGTCATGTTTCGGCTCACCCCGTCCTGCGCCCGGCCTTCGACCGGCAACACAAGAAGGTCATGGACATCTTCTTCCGCGACATCGGTCAGAGCGTCGCGCGCGTCGCCAAGCGGTACCGGCGCCAGGCCGAGCGCGGGAAGCTGTCCAAGGGCGCCAGGGTCGCGTACAGCGTGCCGCTGTGATCGAGTACGCAGTCCGCGCGCGACTCGTCGCTGTGGCGGCCGTGACGGCGATCGTGGGTGACGGCACGGGCAGCGAGTCGCGCGTCACGGTCATGCACCTACCCGAGCGCCCGGTGTGGCCGTGCATCACGATCCAGCGCGTGAGCGACGCACCCGAGTACGACATGGAGGGCGAGGCCGGGCTGTCGGTGGCGCGCGTCCAGGTGGACTGCTGGCACGCGCGCAGCCGGTCGGCCGACGCCTACGCCGCCGTCCAGACGCTCGCCGGGGAGGTCCAGACGGCACTCTCGGCGTACTCCGGCACGGTGGGCGGGCACACGATCCAGCGCTGCTTTCTTGCCTCGCGGCGCCCCCTCTATGACGACACGGGCGAGACGCACCGGGAGTCGATGGACTTCATGATCGCCTACTCCTGAGCGCCCCGGGGCGCCCTGAGCGTGGGCCTATGATGCCCGCTCAACCCGAGGAGTCACGACATGGCGACCGCGAAGGCATCATGGGGCACGCTGCTCAAGCGCGAGACGACCCCGGCGTCGGGCACGTACACGACGATCGCCGGTCTGACCGACGTCCCGTTCCCGGCGATTTCGTCGGACTTCAGCGAGACGACCGACATGGAGTCGTCCGGCGGATTCCGGACGCACATCCCGACGCTCCTTTCGGTCGAGGAGTTCTCGGTCGAGATCAACTACGACTCCGCCGATGCCACGCAGGAGCAGCTCACCGCTGACCTGGTGGCGAAGACGGTCCGCAACTACAAGATCATCGCGGTGGACACGGGCGCTGCCGACTGGGCGTTCGCCGCGTACGTCGCGCGCATCCAGCCGACCGGCACGCGCGACGGACACCACACGGCGACCGTCACGTTCCGGCCGACCGGCGCGGTAACGAGGACGTAGCCGTGAGTGAGCCGCGGACGATCCACCTTGCCGGTCGCGACCTGCCCGTGATCTACACGGCGCGGGCGCGCTACCTCTTCGAGTCGCTCACGTCCTATCCGCTGTCCGCCCTGCGCGTGTGGCGCGACCCGTCCCACCCGTCCGATGTCGAGTTGACATGCCTGCTCGTGGCCGGGCTGGAAGGCGCGCGCCTCCGCGAGGCCCGTCCCGCGCGACGCACCCCGTGGACGCGCGAGACGGTCATGGACGACCTCATCGACCCGTCCACGCCGCGGGAGCGTGGGGACGCGCTGACGGTCTGCATCCAGGCCGTAGGCGACGCGTTCGGAGCGGCCGATGGCGACAACGCTGCCGACACGGAGGACGCGACAGGCGCCGAGGGAAAAGCACATACGGAGGGCTGACGTGGTGGGACAGCGAGATCCGCACCGCTCTCCGCGCCGGGATCTCGCGCGACCGCTACTGGCATCTCACGCCTGCCGAGTTGAGCGAGGAGATCGCTGCGTGGCGGTGGCGGATGCGCCGCGAGGAGTCGGTCGCGATGTCGGCCGCGTGGCATTGCGCGCTGTGGTCGCGGTGCGCGAAGTTCCCGATGCTCAAGGACGCGCTGGCTCCGTACGTGGACGCGCCGCGCGAGACGCCGCAGGACCGCGAGGCGCGCACCCGCGCCGCGGCAATCGCGTGGGGCGCCGCGCTGAAGGTGATCGGCGAGGCGCAGGAGGCGCGGGCCAACAAGCTCGCGGAGGCGTGAGCCGTGGCTGAGTCCATCCAGTCCGTCCACGTCGAGTACACCGCGAGCACGAAGCAGACGCGGGAGGAAATGGAACTCGGCGCGAAGAAGGCCGAAGAGTACGGCCGTCGCGTCGGTCAAAGCGTCAAGGCCGCGAAGACCAGCGGGCCCGCGATGGCGGCGGGCGTCAAGCCCGCGACGAAGGCATGGGGGCAGCTTGGGCAGCAGGTAGCGGGCGCCCCGGCCACGATCGCGGTCGCGTCCAACGCGATGGTCGCGTTCGGGGCTAAGGGCGCGGGCGCGATCGGTGCGGTCGGTGGCGGTCTCGCGTCGCTCCTTGCGTCCGGCTTCACGCCGCTCGGCGTCGCGATCGGCGTCGCGACCATCGCGATGGCGGCGTTCGGGGCGTCGGCCGACAAGGTCGATCCGCAGATCAAGTCGGCCGGGGATCGCGTCAAGAGCCTCCAGGAGCGCGTGTCAAAGCTCAAGGACGAGCTGATCGCGACGGAGGCCGTGGGCTTCGGCAAGCGCCAGGAGTTCATCGACGCGCAGACTCTCAGGGCGGCAGAGTCCAAGCTGGAGAACCTCACCAGCAGGCTCGAGCACTTCCGCCGAGCCGCTGCCGATCTGCCGGAGGCTGGCTTCATCGCTGGCTTCGGCTCTGAGGGCAAGCTCCGGGCGCGGTACGACGAGGAGATCAAGCGCCTCGCGCCTCTTGCGAGGGCGCAGCGCCTCCGGGTGCAGCTCCTCCGCGACGAACTCGCGGCCAAGCGCGACCTCGCGGACTTCGCGAAGGGCATCGACCCTCGCCGCCGTGACCTTTCCACCGCGATTCTAGAGATGGAAGGAGCGGGGAAGCTCTCCGAGGCGCGTGCGGAGGCGGCGAAGAAGACGCTCGATGCGTTCGTGACGATCGGCGAGATCGAGGACCGCGTGATGGCGTCGGTCGCTGACTCGCTGCGCGGCGACATTCCACCGCTCGACCCACAGGTCGCGTTCGAGTTGAGCGAGTTGGGGCGCGAGGCCGCGGAGACCGAGCAGGCGCACCGGGACCTCTACGAGACGATGGAGCGCGGCCCGGACGCGGCCGAGATCGCGCGGCAGGCGGCGCGCATCAAGCTCGGCCTCAAGCCGGGCGACGGCGTCACGTTCGCAGACATCTGGGGACTGCCGCCGGAATCCGAGGCGCCCGAGGCCCCGGCGAGCTTCGGACAGGGATTTGCCGAGCAGATCGCGCGCGACCTCAAGACCATCGACGAGATCGGCGCAGCCGTCGCGATCTCGCTCACCGACAACCTCGGCGACGCGATGGCCGAGTTCGCCCTCGGCGCGATGACCGGCAAGGAGGCGATGCGATCGTTCGCGTCGTCGGTCGTGTCCGACCTCGCGCGCATTGCGTCGCAGGATCTCGCGCTCTCCCTCTTCTCGTCGTTCGGCGGTGGCGGCGAGGACTCCGGCAAGGGCGGTCTTATCGGCGGCGCAGTCAAGGGCCTGATCGGGTTCGAGCGCGGCGGCGCCTTCCGGGTCGGCGGCAGCGGCGGCGCGGACAGCCAGCTTGTCGCGTTCAAGGCGAGCCCCGACGAGACGGTCACCGTCGAGACGCCGGGGCAGCGCGGGGGCGGCAGGCGCGCGATCATCAACCTCCACAACTACGGCGTGGACGTGACGCCCACGTCCACGGTCGGTCCGAGCGGTGACGAGATCATCGACATCGTGGCGCGACGCGTCGCGCAGGACTTCGCGACCGGCGGGCCTGTGAGCAGGTCGGCCGAGCAGCACTACGCGCTGCGCCGGCGGGGGAGGACGCAGTAATGGCTGCCTGGCCGTCCACGCTCCCCGCGGGCCTGCCGCACCCCGTCCGGATCGTCACCCGTGAGGTGAGGCTCCGCACGCAGATGGACTCGGGTCGCGTCAAGATGCGAGCCCGGTTCACCGCGCCACCGGAAGACGTGACGCACCCCGGCATGGTGCTCACCGACACGCAGCGCACGGACCTCGAGACCTTCTTCGTGACCACGACATCCGGCGGCGTGGACGAGTGGGACTGGACGCACCCGGCGACGGGTGCGGCGGCGTCCTTCCGCTTTGCGACGCGGCCGACGTACCGATCGCTCTCGGTCGGTCCTGCCACGGGGCGCGGGTGGATCGCCGACTTCGCGCTGGAGATCATCCCGTGAGTCGGTCTCTGACCACCGGGCAGCTGACCAAGCTCTACGCCGCGACGCAGGACGACCCGCTCCTGTCGCTGCTGACGGTCACACACGACGACATCACGACGATCCGTCGCGTCATCGGGCACGCCGACGTCACGAGCCGGAGCAACGTCTACACCGCGGCGGCGTTCGACCTCGTGCTGCCCGACGAGAGCGAGGAGCGGCCACCGCTCGGCCGCATCGTCATCGACTTCGTGGACCAGTCGATCACCGCGTCGCTGCTCGCGATCAACACTCCGCCGAGCGTGCTCATCGAACTCGTCTTCGCCTCCGCGCTCGACACGGTTGTCGCGTCGTGGCCGATGCTGTGTCCTGTCGCGCGGTGGGATCTCTACCAATGCGAGCTGGAACTCGCGGCCGACCCGACGCTGGAGGAGCAGTTCCCGGGCTTCAGCTACGCGCCCGGGACGTTCCCGGGGCTGTTTGCGCGATGAGTCTCGCGACGCAGCACGCCCCGCCCGGCTGGACGACCGGATACCTCGGCCTACCCTTCGCGCTCGGGTCGGACGGCCCCGACGCCTACGACTGCTGGGGCCTCGCCCGTCGCGCGCTCCGCGAGCAGTACGGCATCGAGACGCCCGCGCTCAAGTCGATGCGCGGCGGGCAGATCCCGGAGCAGGTCGAAGCGGGCTCGCGCGGCTGGCGCCAGGTGCCGACGTCGGAGGCGCGCGGCGGCGACGTGCTCGGGCTACGCGGCCACGGACCAGGCCTGCACGTCGGTCTCGTCGTCGCGCCCGGGTGGATGCTCCACACGGCGATCGGCCACGTCTCGCGGCTCGACCGCTACGAGCGCGCGCCGTACTCCGGGCTGATCCTCGGCGCGTGGCGCTACGTCGGCGAGGGCGCGGGCGAGGATGTGGCGTCCGAGCGTCCCGGAGCGATCGCGGGCCTCGGCGCGCTACTCGCGAGCGTGGCGTACCAGGTCGTGGTCAACGGCATCGTCATGTACGGCCTGGGGCTGCTCGCCAAGGCGCTCGCACCTCCAGGCCCGCGCGACCCGGACGAACTGCGCACCGGCATCCGTCGTCAGGCGTTCGGCGAGCGCGACGTCCAGGGGCAGTACCAGTCCGGCATGTGCGTGCTCGGAGAGCACCGCGTGTTTCCCGCGCACGTATCGCAGCCATACAACAAGGTCGAAGGCGGCAAGCTCTACGCGTACTACCTGTGGACGTGCGGCGTCGGGCCGGTCGGGTTCCGCAACGTGCGCATCGGCGAGGACCCGGTATTCGACGACGACGGCGAGATCATCTCGTATCGCACGGCGATGACCGGGTTTCGCGGCACATTCGGCGGCGCGATCGAGATGGAGTTCGTCCAGGGCCTTCCCGCGGATGACAACTACGAGCCTCTGTTCTACTCGACGAACGTCGAGCAGGCCCACGTCGGCAAGCGCATCCGCCAGTCGCAGGGCTGGAGCAGCTACCGCCGCACGCCGCGCGACGTGACATCGTTCCAGGTGATCGTCTCGTTCCCGAAGGGTCTCTACTGGATCCGCGACTCGGGCAAGATCACGAGCGCGCGCGTCAAGCTCGACGTCCAGTACATGCCGGTGACCGATGCGGTCGAAACCGGGAAGTGGCTGAATGGCGGCAAGATCAACCGGAGCGCGAAGTCACCGGATGCGATCTACGCCGAGGCGACCGTGTCCGGCCTCACGGCGGGCGAGTATCGAGTGCGCGTCCGCCGGGTGACGAAGGACTCTGCGGCGACCGGCATCATCGACGACTCGCATTGGGACGCGATCGTTGGCACGAAGTCGGGATCGCCGGTGAGCCAGCCCGACACGTCGCTGATCTCCGCGCGCGTCAAGATCGGCAACGAGTTCCCGTCCGGACTGGACGGGCTGAACGTCGTGGTGCGGTCGCTCCAGACGATCCATGAGGGCGCGACGGGGTGGAGCGCCTCGGCGAAGGCGAGCACGTACGCGCCGGACCTCTTCCGCGCGGTCCTCCAGGGCAAGGGCAGCGCGCGGCCCGCTGCCGACTCCGAGATCGACCTCGACACGCTCGCGGACTGGAAGGTCCACTGCGTCGCCCAGCGCCTGCGCTACTCGACCGTGATCCGGGTCGGCGAGTCGCGCACCGTCGAGGCCGTGTTGCGCGAGATCGCGGCGAGCGGCAAGGCGTCGCTCACGCGCATCGACGGCAAGTACTCGGTCGTCCAGGACAACCCGCTTGCGGGCGGCGGGCTCCAGTCCGGCACGATCGCCACCGTCGCGACATCCGGCACCGACACGACGGGCGTCACGGTCACGAAGGCGTGCGTGATGGAGACCGGCAAGTCGTACGCGCTGCGCTACCAGACGTCGGCGGGCGGGTGGCGGTATCACCCGGTCGATCTGGACACGACGGCAAACGGGACGAAGACGCTCGTCTTCACCACCGCGATCGACACGAACGACCAGCCGCCGTCCGTCAGTGACGCGTTCACGTTCGGGCTCGCGGGCGCTCCGGTCCAACTGTTCGCTCCGTCGAATTCATGGGGCTTCTCGACTGAGCGGCAATTCGCGATCCAGCCCGAGGGACTCAAGGTCGGATACGTCGCACTCGACAATACCGCGGAGGAGCCGACCGTCGACTCGTACCGCGAGGACGACGTCGTCGTGCCACAGGAGGGCTACACGATCGCGACGGCCGACGTGCTCGACACGCTCGACCTGCCCGGCGTCGTCGGGATGCACCCGGCGGCCAAGCTCGGCAAGTACCACCTGGCACAGATGAGGCACCGCGCGAGCGTTCACACGCTCTCGGTCGATTGGGAGGCGATGAATGTCGTGCGCGGCGACTGGGTGCGCGTGCAGCACGACGTCATCACCGAGGGCATCACGAGCGGCGTCATCAAGTCGCTGACGACGGACGGCAGCGACAACGTCACGGCGATCACCGTCGACGAGGGCTGCACAATGACCGTCGGGACGCGCTACGGGCTCCTGATCCGCAACGCCGACCCGGCCAAGTCGCGCCTCCATAATCCACAGGGCGTCGTGGACGCGACGGGCACGTTCACGACGCTGACCCTACTCGTCGCGATCCCGGCCGCGCAGTCGCCATCGGTAGGCGACGTCTTCGCCTTCGTCGCGCTGCTGAGTTCCGCCGGGGACTACCGCGTGCATCGCGTCACCCGGCAGAGCGAGTACGGGGCGCAGCTTCTGCTCGTCCCGGCCGCGCGCGAGCGGATCAACGCGCTCTACCTCGAGGCACTCGAGGCGACCGTGCAGGGCGTCGCGTCGGCATCGGACGACACCCCGGCGTCGCGGGCGCTGGGGACGGTCCCGGTCACGGCGGTCGCGAGTAACGCGGGCCCGTCTGCCCCGCCCGCCGGCGGCGCCACGGCGGGCATCACGATCGCCATTCCGCCGACCAGGAAGAAGCGCAAGAAGAAGGCGCGGAAGGCGGGCCGCAAGTGAGCGTCTGGATCGAGTACCAGTGGCGAGAGGCCCTGTCGTCCGTCGAGTCCGACGACATCGCGCCCGAGTGGTCCGCTCTCCATCGCGTGCCCGAGGACGCGGGGTCGGTCCGCTTCCTCGGGCTGCTGCCCGGCGAGGCGTACGACGTGCGCGTCCGCTACGTGGACGACGACTGCTGCGACGACCCCGAGGTCGGGCCGTGGACGACGCGGCTGGACGTCGTGGCGGGCTACCCCGTGCGCGACCCCCCGGCTCCCGTCGAGGTCCGGCAGACGTCATCTGGCTGCCTGTCGTGGCGCCAGCCGTCGAGCCCGGTCGACGTCATCGGGTACCGCATCCGCCACGCGCCCGGCATTCACTCGACGTGGGACACGATGGAGGACGCCCACGAGGGGTTCGTCGCTGCGTCGCCGTGGCCGCTCTGCGAGTTGCCCGGCGGGCTGCGGACGGTCGCGATCGCGGCCGTGGACAAGTGGCACAACGAGTCGACCACGCCGACCTTCGTCACGCTGCACGTCCGGCCGCTCGACGACGTGGCCGCGGTCACGATCCGGACCGAGGCGCTCGCCGGCCAGACGTCGGCGCAGCGCAGCGGGACGGCTGACCAGGCCCCGTTCTGGCGGACCGATCTTGAGCCGATGTGGAGCAACGACGCCGAGTCCGCGATGTGGGTCGACGACGACGCCCCGATGTGGGGCGCTCTGCGCGGCGACGCGCGAACCTCGATGTGGTCCGATGACGAGACGGTCGCGATGTGGGACCTCCCGTATGCGTGGGTCGAGCACGTCGCCACGCTGACCGTCGCGACGCACGAGACAGGCGTCTCGGCGCGCGTGTCCATCGGCGCCGTCATCGACTCGCCGAACGCGCCGTGGGCGATCCAGTACCGGCGGCCGGGTGGGGCCACGCCGATGTGGTCGGAGTCCGGCAAGTCGGCGATGTGGGACGCGGACAGCACGACGGCGATGTGGGCGGACGTCAACGAGCCGTGGCGCGCGTGGCCGGGCCGGGTCGACGGCATCGCGGACCCGGGCCCGTGGCGGGCGCGCGTCCTCGTCCCGGGCGGTCCCGGGCAGGGCGAGTTCACGTCGGGCTCGTGGACCGTCTCTGCCCCGATGCGCGAGGAGACCACGCTCGGCGCCAAGATCCCGGCGGACGGCGGCCGGGTGACGCCGACGACGCCGTTCGTCGTCGTCTCCGACGTCCGGGTCCAGCAGGTCGACTCCGGCGGGGTGGGCGTGGCCCTACGATCCATCCTGACGGACCGCAATCGGACGAACGGTCCCAACATCGAGGCGCAGGACGACGCGGGCGTGAGCCAGTTGGCCTACGCCGACGTGACGATCCGAGGAGCATGACGTGAGCGCACCGACACGAGCACAGATCGCCGCGTGGGCCGACGAGGCCGCGGGCAAGGCCGGGCTGGCCGACATCGCGGAGGCCGTCGCCTCGGCGCTCGGCGGCAAGGCCAGCGTCGAGCTGACGATCGCGAGCGGCGCCGCCGCGGCATCGACCGGCTCGCCCGCCGTCTTCACGCCGATCGTGACGCTCGACGGCGAGGGCGACGCGAGCGATACGCTGACCAACCTGACCGTGGACGAAGCCGACGACGGCGCGCTCGCGATCGTCTCGATGGAGAACGCGGCGCGGATCATCACGCTATCCCACGAGGCGACCGGCGACGGTCAGATGTCGTTCCGCGACTCGCTCGCGCTCGTGCTGTGGAAGACGACGCAGTACGTCCTCTTCTACTGCGACAAGGCGGCGACCCCGGAGACGCTGGTCGAGGTCGCGCGCTTCGGCTTCGAGAACGACGACGTGAGCGCCGAGGCCGCCACGCGGGCGATCCTCGACTACGAGAACGGCCGGAGCTTCACGAACGAGGGCGCGACCGCTCAGGTGGTCCTCACGCTCCCCACGGCGCGCGCCGGGCTGCGGTTCACGGGCTTCGTGCAGGACGCGGACGGGTTGCGCTTTGTGGCCGCGTCCGGGGACACGATCCGCATCGGCGCGTCGGTGTCCCCGGCTGCTGGCTACGTCGAGTCCACGACAATCGGCGACGTCATCACGCTCCGCGCGATCAACGCGACGGAATGGATCGCCGAGAGCTACGTCGAGACGTGGACGGTCAGCGCGTAGCGGGGCCGTCTCGCGCGGCCCGTCGCCGCTCGTCGTACCGCGCTCCTGCTTGAGCCTGAGAGCACCGCGTCAGTGCGTTGTGCCGGACCGGGCGCCCGATGACGCGGGTGCAGGTTGGGCAGGGCTTGGGGCGTCGCTTGGCACTCATGCTGTCCTCCCGAGCGAGTTCGGCCGGCGGCGGTACTCTCTCCAGGGGGCGCCGACCGTTAGCGACGAGACCTTTGGCGTGCTCACTCCCCACCCCCGTCCCGCCCCTCGGCGCGGGCGATGCGACACGAGACACGAGCACGCGTGGTGCTTCTCGTTGCCGCGCCCGCTCTGGTCGTACACGCAGGCGTGTGCTTCGTCATGGAGTCCGCCTAGTCGGCCTCCGTGGCGAGCTGCGCCCGGAGCGCGTGGGCGGCATCCGCGGCGAGCAGCTCCTGGAGCGCATGGACGACACTCCCGCGCCACCACCCGCCCCGAGCGTCTGCCTGTACGAGCAGGTCACGCGCCTGATCGGCGAGCGGGCGCCCGTCCCATGACACGGGGTCCGGCCACTGCTCACCCTGCCGGTGCGGGTCGAGCGCGAGGGCCAGGTCGCGGATCGCATCGGCCAGGGGGCTCTCGTCGCGCTTCTCGTCGTCGTCGTCGTCTCCGTCGTCGTCGTCGTCATCATCTAGCCCGGTCTCCGGCGTCGTGATGTCCACAGCCCATCCCTCGCGATCCACCGCGACCTCGCGGCCGGAGCGGCTGTACACGGTGACCTCGTCGTCGGTCTCGGCGCGTAGGACGACTGTCCAGTCGTCCGGGTAGTAGCTGTCGTACTCGTCGGCGATGTCGTAGCCGTCGCCCGTGTTGTTGCCCGCGTCGTAGCGGCGCAGGGCCTCGATCATCGCGTCGATGGCCGCTGGGATGTCCGCGATTCGCGTCCGGCTGTAGTCCAGGTCGATCAGTCGTTTCGTCGTCATCGTCATCTCTCCCGGGGCTCTCGCCCCCGCCTACGCGGCCCGATTGCCGCGCACCCGTCTGTCCGGGTGGCTCCCCGGGGAGGGAGCCCGCACGCTCGGGGAGGGTCACGCGCAGTCGTGGCAGGGGCCGTTGGCCGCGCAGCAGCGGCGCCCGCTCACCGGGCAGGGGTAGCCGCAGTAGTCCGCGCTGTAGCTGCGGCGAGGCGCGCTGCGGGCCGCCGACTCAGCGGTCCGGACGATCGTCACGATCCCGCCGGTGCGGCCGGGGCCGGTCCATACGACCGCGGAGACGACCGCAGTCCAGGACTTCCCCGCGCGGGTCTCGATCCGGATCGTGTCACCCTTCGCGGCCGCGCCCTTGGCGACCGCGCCCCAGGAGCCGTCGCGCAGCTTGGTCGGGCTCGCCGTCCGGGTCGTTTCGGTTGCGTGTGTCATCGTCGTCGTCTCCCGTTCGTCGTGGCGTCATTGCCACTGAGGATAGTGTATCCCATATCTGACGATGCGCAAGGGCGATATCGGACTTGGCGAGAAACTTTCGCTACCCGATCGGAGCGTCGATGACCGGCTGCTGCCAGCGCAGGACGATGCGCTCGCGCTTGCCCGTCGAGGTCGACGCGTCCGCGTTGTCGTCATCGACCTCGACCAGCTCCCACGTCATCGCGGCGCGGACCGTCGTCCCGCAGGCGTGGTAGTGGTCGATCTCGCCCGACGACGATGCCGAGCCCTTGCTGACGACCTCGTCGGACACGGCCGACGTGTCGTCGTCCTCGAGCCACACGCGCAGCCGGTAGATCCAGCGGGCGTCCGAGATGTCCTTGGCCGTCCACGCGCCCGTCGTCGCGCTCTGCGTGCGGACGGTGCCCTGGATCGAGAGCCCGCGACCGACGACCGCCGGCCCGAAAGGTGGCTGTACGTCGATCGAGGTGCGGGTGAGTGTGGTCATGTGCGCGCCCGGGGCCGGAACCGCAGTCTAGGTCCACGCTCAGAGAGCGTGGTGCGGCCCTGGCACCGGAAGCGCGTGCGGGATGCGGGGTCGAAGCGGATCGGTGGCGCGTAGGGGACGACAGTCTTGCCGGTCGCGGACCAGTAGCGCGCGAGCCAGTGCCGAGCCGTCCAGTAGCGGGAGGACCACATCAGGTCTTGTCGTACGTCACGGCCGAGCGGTTGCCGTCCGCGTCCACGGTGGCGACGATGCGGTCCTTGGTGTCGCCCGGGTTGCGGATCGTGTTGGTGGCCGTGCCCGCGCCCGAGAGCTTGCCCGCGCACGCCGCGAGGATGATCCGCATGGCCTCGCGCAGCGTCCACGACGTCTCGACTCCCGCGGCGAGGTCGAGCAGCGCGGTCGCGATCGAGTCGCGCTCATCGCTCGTCAGCGCGTAACCCGTCTTGCTGCCGGACGCGACGACGACGCCCGCGGTTCCCGTGTCGTCGAGGATCGCGTCCACGAGCAGGTCGAGGCGCCCGCCGTCGAGCAGGTCGTCGAGCACGGCCGCGCGCGTCGCGGTGAGGCGGGCGAGGAGCGTGGCCACGTCGTCCGGGAGGTTCGCCGCGTCGAGCTCGGCAAGTCGGGCTTCGGTGGCTACGGACGCCTGCGCCAGCGACGTGAGCCCCGAGCCCGTCGCCCCGATCCGGGCGAAGCTGTCCCCGGTCTGCGGCACTGTCGTCCCGCCCGTGGACGTGATGTTGGTCGCTGCCGTCAGCACGCGAGTCGTGACGCTCCACACGTCGGCCGCGCTGTGGATCGTCCAGTCGGCGAGCTTCTTGCCGATGCTCCCGGCCGTGCTCATCCCGCTCGTGAGCGAGTTCCAGATCACGGCCGCGAGCGTCGTCCGCTCGCCGCTCGTGAGCGCCATCGCGTCCCCGGCCTTGGCCGGCGCGTAGAGCGCCTGAGCGGTCGCGAGGGTCGCGCCGTCGGTGCCGGTGAGGATGTCGAGGTCGTCCTGTGCGGTCGTCAGCGCCGCCGCGGTCGCCGCGCTGTCGGTCCCGCGCATCGCGGCCCCGTCGATGTTCACCACGTCGGCCGCGATGATGTCGAGGATGGCGTCCAAGCGACCGGCGTCGATCCAGTCGGTGAGCACGGCCATGCGCGCGGCCGTGACCTCGTTCGTCGCCGCGAGCTTGGAGTCCAGGTCCAGCCCGCCCGCGTCGGAGATCGGGAGCCCGCCCGGGGCGTCGGCTACGGCGTCGGGCAGCGCGGTCCCGGCGAGTCCGCGCGTCGCGCTCACAATCCGGAACGCGTACGCGATGAAGCTGACCGTCTGCCCGTCCACCGTGACGGCCGAGACGACGGCGTGATACCACGATCCGACCGCGTAGAAACCCGCGTCCGTGTTGTCGGAGAGATCAATCGAGAACCCGTGGACGCCAACGATCCCGTCGAAGTCGATCCCGTCGGTGTCGAGCAGCGTGTAGCCCGCGTCGCTCGATCGCTGCGTGACCGAGCCGTCCTTGTAGATCTCGATATCCGTGACGGCGAGCCCGGTCAGCGTGATCGACTCGCCGTCGGTCCCGCCGTAGGTGCCGAACAAATGCGGGAGGGTGTCGCCCGCCTCGGGGTAGTAGACGGGATAACTCATCCGATCAGCCCTCGCAGTAAGAGTCCGCCGCCGACAAGCTTGCCACCGACGAGCACGGGGCGTGAGCCCCCCGCCAACTCCGAGTACGCCCGCCCCGCGCCGGAGTTGTAGAGCCACTCGACGTTGTCCGCCGACAGCGCGATCGACCAAAACGAAGGCTCGTCCGCGCGCCCACCGAGATAGCGCGTGAGAGATCCGCCGAACTTGCCGACGTTCAGGGCGCCCGTCGAGTCAATCGTGGCGGCGGGGATCGTTCCGGTGAACGTGATCGTCTTGGCCGTGCCGTCGATGTAGAACTTGAGTCTGTCCGCGTTAGCGGCTCCAGAGCCGTCATAAACGACAGTCACATGATGCCACGTCCCCGTCGTTAGAGATGTGCCGCTCGAGACTCCACGATTCACACCCCCATCAGAATTATTCACCTTTATGAACGCTCGAAGTTCAGCCCCGGTCGCTTCGATCCCCCACGACCCGGCCCCGGGCGTGTTGTATTCCCACTTTGCCGCTAGGGCTTGGTCACCAGAAAGCGCGTCGAAGTAGACCCACTGAGACCACGACCACGCGGCGGTCGGGCTGATGCTCGCGTTGTCGGCGACACTGAAGAACTCGGCGTTAGCGATCGTGAACTGCGCGGCGTTCGCACCCACCTTTGCCGTCGCGGTCGTGACCGTGTTGTTGTCCGTTAGGTCGTTCGACCCGTGCGCGTCAAAGCGCGTCCCGCTCGCATCGTCAAACGGCCACCACGAGATCAGGCCGGTCGTCCCCGGATTGACGGGCGGCACTAGACCGGCTCCTCATCGGGGACGACGTGCCATCCGCGCTCGCGGTACATCTCGGGACCACGGTGGACGACGCGCCGGCAGTGCTCATCCGTGTCAGGGTCGGTCCAGAGGCACTCGATCTCGTACCCGCGTCCCGACGGTCCCTCGTACTCGTGGACCGCGAGATCGTGCCCGTCCCGGTCGATGCCGTGCCTGTCATCATCGACGCCCCGGCGAAACTGGCGAAAGCGGTTGGTGACGCCTCGTCCGGCTTGCGCGTCGTCAACCCGCGCGATGAAGCGCGCTTGGTCGCGAATCGGCGGGCCGGGGATGAAGGGCATCTACTGACTCCTCCCGCGCCCGGTCGTCGTGCGGCGCGGGCTCCCGAGGTCGCGGTGGGCACGCTCGGCGCTCGACGCGGCGCGGTCCACGACCCTGA
>Ga0210043_1001104_pt1 | contig 24852 bp, 22 predicted proteins | sample CryGeymet201501t_FD_183990 | JGI IMG/M metagenome (GOLD analysis project Ga0210043, IMG submission 183990) | Groundwater microbial communities from Crystal Geyser aquifers in Utah, USA - Crystal Geyser metaG 2015-01t (SPAdes) (version 2) | ecosystem: Environmental > Aquatic > Deep subsurface >... | reverse complement strand
CATAGCGCCCATACTGCTCCAATGCCGGTAGTCAGGATGGGGATTGCGATTTTGAAGATTTCCAGAATTGCTGCCGCTTCCATTTTGCGTGCCCTCCTTTTGGGCCTGTCGCGTGTTTATGTTTCACGTGGAACGTCAACGGGTGTCTCAAATGCTTCAAATTATTCCGAAAATACTCCAACCACTAGCCGCCGATCATGGCTTTCGCAATCCACCCGAGCGTGCCGCCGCCGCTAACCGAAACGATCGCAACAGCCATCTGGGTGCGCCAGAGCCGATGTTCCAGCCGCCGAACCTCCCGCGCCGTGCTGTCGCGCACGAGGGCAAACATCCGCCCCTGCTCGGCCAGTTGCTCCTGCAACGCGACAATCTGTTTTGCCAGCGCCCCGTGGGATTCGGCGATTTCTTCAAGGAGACGGCGCTCCAGGCGGTCGATGCGTCCGGGCTGGCCATTGCCGTTTACGTCGCGATCTAGCCGCCCCACACGCTCCTTAAGGCGCTCAAGGTCAGCGCACTGGCACAGGGCCGGGGTTGGGGTGGGGTGGGGCGGGGGAGTGCTCTCTGGGATTGTCATGCGATTCTACCCTCGGTTCGATGTTGTATTTCGCGGTTGGCCCAAGCCCCAACTATCAAAAAACCTTCGAGACTTTTGTGTAACTTGCAGCACCATCGGTTGCAGACCCAAGGTTATTCGCCGCACCTGAATTTTGCCACACCAACACCTCGATATAATCCGTGGTGCCATTCAGGTCGAACGTCGTTGGCCCCGTGCAAAAGTCAAGCAGTGTCAGCGCACCGGCAATGAAGCCGGTGCGGCCAGCGCGGCGCGCTGTTGTGACACCGTTTTTTGCCACAAAGCACAGCACATAAGTCCCGGAGGCGATTGACGAAAAGCGGGAGTCAAACTCAACCAGATAAGTGCCCGCAACGGTCGGGGTAACGCGGGACGTGTTGCTAACTGTGCTGTGCATTCCCCAGACATCGGCCTCTTCCGTGTCGAACGTGACCGCCGTAAAGGTGCTGTTGGGAATTGACTGCACGCCATTGTTGGTAAGCAGGCAGTATGGCTGCCCCGCCGTCACGGTGCCCGTCACGGTGAGGTCTCCGCCCACGGTTGCGTCGTCCCTCACCGCGAGGTCTGTCCCCACGCCGTCGCCCACCGTCAACGGACCGGCAATGTCATGCGCCCCCGTGCCGTTTACGTCGATCACGCCCCCCACGGTGAGGTTGCTGACTATGGTGGCGTCACTACGAACAGTGAGATCGTACTTCACGTCGAAGTTGGCTGGGGAGCTGTCGAAAACGGCTCCAATTGTTCCAGCCAAATTCTGAATCGAATCTACTTCAATACCAGCCGGGAAGTCGATCTCGCCCGCCGCCGTATCCGCAACGTCTGCCCGAAGAAACTGGAGTGAGTCCAGGCCGTCCAGGGTGGCGGCATCCACTCCGCCAGCATTCGTGATCGTGAGGGTGTCGCCCACAATGGCTGTGGAAATCCCGGTGCCGCCCGCGATGGTCAGCGTGTCGGTAGTCGTGCTCGCGGTCGTGCTGCCAGTGTCGGCAACGATGGTTTCCCACAGGTACTGTGACCCGCCCGCCCCGCCGGTGTTCGTGATCGTCAGCGTGTCCCCGGAAACAGCCGTGGAAATCCCAGACCCACCCACAACGGCCAGCGTGTCAGTGGCCGCGTTGGCCGTTGTGCTGCCGGTATTTCCCGTGACTGTGGCCCAAAGGCTTTGGTCGCCGGTGTTTGTTCCGCTCAGATTCGAGCCCGTGACCGCACCGGTTGCCGTCATGGTCCCCGCCACATCGACAGCGGCATTTCCAACAAACAAAATCCCGGCTCCATCCCACGCGAGAGCAACGCGGCCAGTTCCATCGCGCAAGTCGATAAAGTTGTCTCCGGCGGTCTCGGTCATCAACCCATCAATCGCGACCGTGTAGCTACTGTCTCCAAGTCTGATCTGCCTCATCTGGGTACTGGACGCGCCATGGCCCATAACAATAGAGTAATCGTGCAACGCAGCCGAGCCGGAACCCAGCGAAACCGAAGCCGTCCCACTGGCATTGGACTCGACGCCAAGGGCCAAGGACTCCTGCCCGCTTGCTACGGCATCGGAACCAATGGCAGTGCTCAAATTGCCGCTGGCGATCGCGGCAGAGCCCTGCGCAGAGGCAGCGGCACCGGAGGCGGTCGCGCCGTAACCAAGCGCCACCGCTGCGGAATTGGAGGCGAGGGCGTTCAACCCGGCCTTCAGGCTTGTGCTCCCCCCGGACCCCGGCGACAGCAGCGCGCCCGTCACGGTCAGGTCGCTGGACAACTCGAGCGCGCCGGTCACGGGATCGTTGGTGGCGTCCAGCTTCAGATAGGTTGTAGGGGTCGCCGCCAAGTGCGACGCAACCGCGCCCAAGGCGTCCTGGACCCAGCTCACTGCGCCCAGGGTGTCGGACGTGCCGCTTGAGTCGTAGGTCACGTTCGCGGCGTACCCGCCAAGGCCATCGGCCAAGTAAAGGCTCCCAGACGTGTTGGGAACATTGGACGCTGGCAGGTAAACCTGGGTCGCGCCCGCCTGGTCCTCGTCAATGCTCATCTCACTGGACGCCTGGAAACCGGACGCGGAAGGATCGTAGCGAAGCACCCGCTTCTCCGCACCGAAGCCGGGACACACAAGTCCGCACAAAAACGCCACCAAGACCACTTCCAAAAACGCCTTTCTCGCGTGACCGTAAACCATCAACCATGCCCTCCAAGAAGATTGATCCCAACGTACACATAACCATTCCCGCTATCCTTCCCCGAAAGCAACTGAGTTTCACCAATAAATTGCAAAAGTACGAACCCGGACTTCGGCGAGCCATCGCTGTTTACTAAGTCGTCGCGTGATAAAGCCACCTGGCCGTCGGTGTACAGGAACACGTCGCCGGTCCCGTCGTCAGTCGTTCCGACGCCCGGCTGAAGGAAGATGGCGTCCACCGTCCTGCTCAGGACCAGGAGCCCTTCTTGTTTCGCCACGGAAACGTGGGTCGCCCGCAACCCGGTACTTGCGTCGGCATACGCCAACGTCGCCCCGCGATAGTGCATCAGGCGACCCGTTTGGAAGCCCCCGTCGTTCGTGACGATTGTTGCCCCAACGGACAAGCCCGGCGCCAAGAGAAGTGAAGCCCCACCCACGGAACCGCCGAGAATGTATTTCCCCAAGCCACCCGTCTCGCCCCGTGCGCCAGAAATCATCCCGGCAAGGCGTTCCAGGTCTCTCGCAAGATTCAGCCCGGCGCCACCCTCCGGCAACGCCCGCTGCAAGGGCGTCCGGAACCGATTAAACTGAGGCGCTGATTGCTGACCAGCCACTTTTACTACTCCCTCACTACTCGGTTTCGATGTAGTCCACGCTAAACGATTTGATGTAAAGATGCGAGTCCGAAGGAGCAATCCCCCGCACAACGATTCGCGATTTTGGGCTTGCCGGTAACGAAAAAAGGATGCGCTGCCACTGGCTTTGAATGTTTGCGCGGCGGACATACCTCGTCAGCGAAAGCGTGTTGGACCGAGGCCCGACGCCGGACGTGTAAATCTCGATTTTCACCGGATATTCCACCTCGCTGGTGTCCTCTATCTCGGCCTGCATGGAATCAATCTGAACGAACCTCCGGGGTGGCTGGGCCACAATCTCTGGAAGTTCGATTTTCCACTCCCGAGCCCCAACGATGTATGTGTACGTCACGCCGGAGTTGTTTACCCACGAACCGTCCGGCTCCACCCGAAGAGTGTTGCTGTTGATGAACCCGATAACGGTTGCCCACTCCCAGGAGTTGTCGGAGCCGATCTTGACAACCCGCACACCGGAACCATTCCAAAAGTAGCCCTGCCCCCCGGGGAAGAAGTTGGCGTCAGCGTCAAACAGACCGTAGGCAACACTGCTTGGGAGACTGACCGACGTTGTTGGATGGGCGTCCCCCACCAGAAAAGAGCCTGGAATTGATTCTCCGCCCAGCCCGCTTTCGCGGTTTGGATTTGTGCCGATCACGTACACATAAGTATAGCCGCTGTCTACAACCCAGGTCGTGTCCGGCACAACCCACAGCCGGGTTGCGCTCTGAATGGTCCTCACCGTTGCCCACTGGATAGCATCGCTCACCTGATTGCTACCGATGAGGTAGGTGTAGGTTACTCCATCAACTTTCTGCCATGTCGAATCAGGCTGCACAACCAGCCTGGTCTCGCCCAGGACGGACAGGATGACCGCGTACTGTGTGCTGCCGTCGTCTCCAGACAACACACACCGAATGCCTGCACCGTCCCAAAAACTCGCGTCGCCAATGGCGAGAAAGCTGGCGCTGTCATCACGAAGCTGGTAAAAGAAGGACATTGCGCCAATGGCCATCAACTGGTCGTCCGGAGTCCCTGTTGCAATGTAGCCGTAGTTGGCGATCAGGCCCACACGGATACCGGCATTGTTCCAAAAATCCGCGCCGCCGTGGGCGTAAAAGTTCGCGCTGTCGTCCCGGATTTGGTAGTACGCCGAGATTGGCCCAAGCGCGCTCACCACGGCGTTTGGCGTTCCGGTGGCAATGTAGCCGACAATGTAGACAATACCCGGGCCGCTCGCCTCGGCAAGCCAAGTATCCGGTTCGATCTCAAGCTGAGTAGAGGAGATCAGGCGCTTGATTGTGCCGGTGCCAACAACGCCGTTTGCGGTCGCAAGCATCGCGTTTACCCCGGCGTGGAGCCAAAACGCCGGACCGTAGGCGGTCATAAAATCCGCGTCGTCATCCCGAATTTGGAATGTCGGCATCACAACCGCCCCGATATAGGTCTCCGCCTCGCAAGTTCCGGTTCGAGTCTCCGGTACTCGCGGGTACCCATACAGGTCATCCGAACTGTCGGCGCCTTCCGTCGCCGGGTTGCCGTACATCCAAACCCGGCCATTGCGTCCAAAAATAACCGCTTGGCGCCCGTTGGATTTCAAAACAATGGTGGCCGCGTCGAACCCGCCATGGTTCGAGTAGTTCAGAAAATCGCGCCCGCGTGCATACATCCAGGCGAGTTGTACCGTTCGCGCCCCGCCGGACACTTCGCGAATTCCACCGATCCGAATCAGGGGCGAATAGGCGTTCATAGGGTCGTTGACACATCGCGCGTCTACAAACGAAGAGGAATCAAGCTCGTCCCAACTTGTGCGGAAGTTGTCCTGCGCAAGTAGTTGCGCGCCACTGCCGTCGAACAGATACGGGCCTTCGGCGCCAATCCACACCCCCTCCTCGTTCTGAGTGTTGACAAAAGACCACGGGGCAACGGCGGAAAACTTTCCCTCGAAACGGTTTTCCCGAACCGATTGGGAAATGTCGAATGCAACGAACTGCTCGTTGTTCAACGGGTCGGCAATGGTTCCGATGTCCAGTTGAAACAGCACATTTTGTTTCGTCACAAGCGACAGCACCCCGTGAACGCTTCCACCGGTTACTATCGGCTGTGGCGAACGGAACGAGTTGCGCAGCTTGGCCGATGTGCCCTCCCAGTACGTAGCGCTTCCGCGCCCAAACCAAACGGAATAATTGTCCGCCTCCGTGGAAAACAACCCGTAGGTGGTTTCACCGTAATAGGTTGCCGGAAGGATCAGCAGATGACCCTTCGTCTCGCCCGTGCCCAGGCTGCCCGTGGCGGCAACAGAAGCAACCTTGAGAATCGACCCGAGGGCGCCAACTCCCTCGACGATGCAGTTTTGCCAGACTGCCCACTGCCCGAGCACCTTTGCCTCGATTGTTTTCGAAACATCGTGCGACAGCTCGACCACATGCGACGCCTCGGTTGCATGGGCCACAACCTGACGGCGAATGTACCAAACTTCCCGTGTATAGTCTGAGGAGTTTATCCCGTCTATCGCAACGGTACGCTCGAAATTGGACGCCAATTGAACTTGGTATATCTCCAGGGCGTCGCCGCCAAGGCTTTGATCGGAAATGGCGTCCGAGTCCACGATGAAGCCCTTGCCGAGAAAGTGCCCGTTCGCGTCGTAACCGATTGCGATATATGTCCCATCACGATAGGCAACCAGAGTGCTCGGGGCAGAGACAATGCCGTCGGCGGTCATGCTCTCTGCGGGAGAGAAGCTGGCAAGTATCGGTTGATCCACAAAGCAGTCGAACCCTGTTTGCCCGGCAAGAGCGATCCGTTGCGACTCGCTACCAGCGTTGTGCGTCCAGAGCAGCTTGCTCGCCGGGGGAACCCACATGAGATCGGGGAGAAGCGTCTCGCGGGTCTTCACCGTATCGGCAGACTCGTTAAGCTCGATTTGCTCGATTGTCGCGAAATAGGCGGCTGTGGGGTCCAGGTACTCGTAGGCGTCCCCGGTCCACACGCCCCCAATCATCACGTTGGAAACGTTGATGGGTTTCCAGTCGGCAACCGAGGCGTAAAACACCGCGAAACCAATCTGGTCGTAGGTGTCCGTTTCGTGATCCCCGCCAAAGTTCGCCACAATCCCAGCCGTCGCCGTTGTGGGGTACAGTATCTTGCGAGAGGCAAGGGTCGCAAAGGTGGCCCCGGGAAACATCGGGGCGGGAGCGTTGGACGGATACGTACCGGAAAAAGCCGAGTAGTGGCCGGTCTTCGAGTTGCGGCGATACGCCGCAAGAACGATTCGTCCGTCCATGACCCCGGCGGTTGTAACGTCAATGTTCAGGTTCCCAAAAAGACTGCCTGGCCGGGTGATTCCCATCAGCCGGGCGGAAACCCCGTCGGCATCGTTCGACAAAACAATTGGCCGCTGGCGATCCGATGCAAAAACACACTTCCCGTTGATGCTGGCGAACGATCCACCGGCACGGGAAGGGGTTGTCAGAATCTCGGTGCCTTCGCGCAAAACCGACATGGCTTATACCTTTTGGTCGATGACAAGCGCAAGATTGCGCCCGTCATAGTCGCCGTTCGCGGGCGTAAACTCCTGCATCGAAACGCCAGTGTTTGGCAGGGTCGTCAGGCCTTCCACTGTGTTGATCGTCGCCCCGCCCATTCCAACAATTCGGAACGCCGCGAAACTGGTGTCGGCCATCGTACCGCCAACGCCCCAGTAGTCTATTCCGCCGGAGTCGAAACGCCAAATGGCGCTGCTCGACTTACTGTCCCAAAGACCGTTGGTGTAGGCGGAAGACGGCGAAAAGAGGTCGGCGTTGTCTTTGCGGTAGCCGCTCAAAACGGTCAACTCGTCTTCGCTCGCGTCGTAGTAAATGCAGTACCCGGTTTCCACCACGAGCAGAACGTCCCCAACCTCGTTGACATCGAACGCGGCCTGGGTGAAATCCCACGCCGCCAATTCTCCCGCTGTTACGAGCGCATCCATGCTGGCCTTGGAGACAACCACGGTGAAGTCGTTCACCGTGGCGCCATCGACGGTGAACGACACCAAATTGTTGCCTTCAATGGCGCCGGTGTAGAAGTTGGCATAATATCGCGCGTTTGGCCCCACCAGCAAGAGCGGCTGCTCGCCTGCCTCGGCTGGCCCCACCAGCGTCTTCCCGGCGCCCGTCAGGCTTACCGGATAGTCCGTGGCAATACTGCCGTCGGAAACGCTCACCTTCACCAGGGCGTAGGCGTCCTGGCCGCCCTCGCGCTTTACCGCAAGGAAGAACAGCGAGTCGTCCGCCAAGGACCAAGCAAGCCCGGACGGGTTACTGTAGAGGCCGTCTGCCGAAGCGCTGCTCGCCTGCCACTCCAGAACGCCCGTCTCCTCAATGGTCGCGATGAGCGACACCCCGGTTGTCGGCGTTGCCTTGTACAGCTTCACAACCCAAGGGACGGTAGATTGCCCAAACCCCTCGGTATAGAGAAAATAACAGCCCTTGCCAGACAAGAACCCCACGGCCCAAATCCGAATGTCATCGGTCGCTGCGGTGTCGGCGCCACCGTAGATGAACGAGCGAGGGTTCTTCGGCGCCGCCAGCGCGCCGCTGTTTGTGTAGTAAATATAGGTTCGGCCCGTTGCGCTGTCCGCGTTGTTGTCGATCTTCGCAATCCAGTTGAGCCCGGCAGCGTCCTTGCACAACGCCACATAGTAGACACCGGGGCCACCAGCCAGAAACGTGCTATTGTAGTCGCCCTTCGTTACCACCGCAATGCCCGAAATGTCCGTACCTGTCGGCATTGTACCTAACCCCCTCCGAAAACAATCAAGGGCCACATGGGGGGCGCATTGTTTCGGGACAGCACCGCAAGGCGCCCGCGCCCTCCCCAGGTCTCCTGATACAAAGCCATGAACTCCCCTTCGCGTCCGTGCCACTCGGAAGAAACGTCGCCGTTTCCGTTGTGGACAACGGCGAAAACGTTACCGTCCACCTCGGGAAAATCCAGCATCACCAAGCTGGCAGTGTCAGGATAACCGGCCTCGACACCCTCAGCGGCGCCCCGAGAAGCGTTTACCTGCAAGGGGGCATAGTGCATCATCTCGTAGCCGTCGCAACTCACGGCCATATTTTGGCCGTTTTCTCCAGAGGAAGCGGTCATCAGCCCCTCGAAGGATTTGAAAGACCGAACGTTCGACCCACGCGCATCGTCCGTCTTCTCGCCGCGAAACGCCGCGAAATGCTCGGTCCTTCGCAAGCTCTTGGCTTTCCTGGCCACGATAGCCTCCTGTCGGCATCAGCTTTTCAGATAGACACGACGCGCGGAATTGCCCACCCCGAAATCCACCTGGCCACGAACCACTACGCGCCGTGGAGTCGACAGGTCGACACGGCTTAACCAGTTGCGAAACTGACCAAGACGCGACTCGGCTCCGGGGACAATCTCGTCCCGGGAGGGTAGCCGGGTGAATTGAGTTGCCGCCAAATAGGGCAGCAGGTCGCCGAAGAGAAGCGAAAACCAGGGGACTATGCTGTACCCGTCACCGTTCGCGGGCGGAGTTGTCAGCGCATTGCCCGACAGGGCTTGCAGCGGCGACAGGGTCGCTGTCCGGGTGCCGCCGTCGTAGTCCGAAACAATCGCATGTTCCCCGGCAGCGTTGCCGTCGGGGAAATAGATCAAGTCCCCGTTATGCACATCGTCAATCTGCGGAACGCTCCCATAGGTCGCCGTGGCCCCAAACACGATGGACGTGTAGGTCGCGCCACTGGCAAGCGTCCCCTGATGCAGTGGGCCGGGATTGCGAATCCACCATGTGCGATAGTAGTCCCCGGAAGGATTGAGCACGATGATTTGATTCCCAACGATCTTGAAATTCGCTTCGTTGGCAAAACCAGCGCCCTCCGCAATCGAGGACAGCGCCATCAGCGTTTCGTTCTGCTTGGGCGTGGTGTCCCCCACGTCCATCCGTGTTATGCCGATAAGCTGACCGTACATTGGGTTGTATGTGATGTCCAGCATCTCGGTCGAAGACGACCGGACGGCGTTGCGATAGGCAATCAACTCCGGGCGAGGACGGGAACCCATTTGCGCTTCCACGTTCAGGGCGCTGTAGTACGAGTTGATCGCGTCGACAACCCGATCCTTGGAAAGCTGGGAATTGGTGTCGTCCAACTCCGCGCGCCCCTGTTGCAACAGGTCCACAACTCGCAACGCCATGTCACTTAGCGAAAGGATCAGCATGGTTAGTTCCCCTGGACCACTCGCGCGTTCACCGTCGAACTGGCGGCACGCAAATGGAGAATAGGCCGTCCGCCAAGAGGCTTGATTTGAACACTCGAATTGGGCTGGACCAGATGCCCCGTTCCTGTGACAAACGAATACCGGAACGGTCCGCCCACCACATCGCCGGAAACGGCGCTCGTGGGAGACGTGCCACTGACATACCGCACAGTCACACGCGCAAGCCCGTGGTCCACGGAAATAATCTCACCGTTTAGCAAAACAGCGTTCGCGGCGCTCCCGTCGTAAATCTCGACAATACGGCCACGACGCAACTTGGTGGTCGCCGCCACGTTGACGGTGTAGACCTCGCTTGCCACAACCTCCACAACCGGACTCGCGCCGGTGCAAGTCGTCACGGATTCGCCGCCCAGCGCCCACTCAAGGGCCGCACCGGCAGAGTTGTTGTACAGGTAGAATACTTGGCTCGGATACGAGCGGGAACTGGAAGACAGGTCAACCAACGTCCCGGTCGTGTTGACACTGGTTTCGGACAAAACGCTTTCCCAATACTCGAAGCCGGTAAGGCTGAGGTCTTGGTCCGTCGCCGTGTTTTGAGCGGCAAGGGGGAGCGTCAGAAAAACGAACAGAAGGGCGAGCAGGACATTGCGCATTGGAGTCTTCCTTGTAGCGGTAACATTAGTCCTTCTTGGAGTTCTTGCGCTTCTTGTCTTTGGCACCCGCCGTGTCGCCCGAGACGGCGCCGATTGGGGTCGTCTCCGATTCCGCCGAGCCCGTCGAACCCGTCGAACCCGACAGACCCGAGAAGTCGAGCGTCACCCGGGGAGTGGATTGGGAGAGGAGCTTCACGTTGTCGCCGGCGCAATCCTCGCGCATTTTGCGCATGTGCTCGGCGTGCTCGGCGTCGAAGACTTTGTTGGCGGCATCCCGGCGCCGCGCGATCTCGGCAAACGTTGTGCGACTCGCATCCATCTCGATCAGGAAATCCCGAAGGCGATTGTCAAACGCATGGATTGGTTCGTCGCCACCGTCCTTGATGCCATATAGGGACTTGCGCAAGACGGCATGGCGAAGGGCGGCTCGGGGAAAACTCCCGGGGTGTATGTGCCACAACTCCAAATAGCTCCATTTTCCGTGCTTGCCCGCAGGCGCCTCGGCAACGAAGAAATTCTCATCGTCCAGGCACGCACGAACAAACCGGTTCCGATCGTCCATATCGGGCGCCTTGTCGCCGCCCGGAAGGTACTCGCGCGCCCACGGACACTCGGGCAACTGGTCGATACGCATGGCTAGATTCACCTTTTGGGAAAATTCTGTGGGGCCGGGCTTGCCCAGCCCCACAGCTAAACACAACACAGAGGGCAGCGCACGTTACGGGAGAGCGGAAGTGCTCGCCGTAGCCGCAGGGGCCGCGCCACCGATCGGGTCGATGTAGCCCGTCTGGAACGCCGTCACGGTCACAACGTCGCCAACAGCCGGAGGAGTCGTCAGCTTGAGAACGCAGGCGTCCTCGTCCCAGGTGTAGGCCGTGGTTCTCGTTGCGGTGCCAGAGGACAACACCGTTACCGACACAAGGCTTGGAGCATTGCGGATCGGCAGGCCGAAACCGTCATACGGGGAAATGTGCAGCAAGTCCCCGGATGCCTCGTCGTTAAGGGCGTAGTCCACGCGCAACACGTCGGCATAGGCATGAGTGGTTTCAGCCCATCCACCGCCGTTTGCAAAGTTGAGCGTGTCCGAAACGTACTGCCCAAAGACGTTCTTGCCAACAATCTCGACCGAGCCGTCAAGGTTCGCCCCGGACGCATCATAGAGCTTCACGACCAGCGTTCGTGGCTGTTTCGGGTCCACAATGGAGGCTGCCGTTACTGTCGAGCCGCTGGACACGTCGAAGCTGTTGACTACAACGTCCAGGGCTTCAACCGACGCGGCGTTGTCCAGCGTTGTGCTGGTAGGGGTGGCGTCGAGCACAGAGAAGGTGAAATAGGCAGGACGATCAACTGTCCCGTCCTGCCCGGCCTTCCCTCTCTGCGCACTGACGGCATCGCCCAGCAGCAACAACCCACACACCGGTAGAACGAGCTTCAAGGACTTCATTTTTTTCGCTCCTGTTTGGCGAAGTAGGTAGTCTGGGTGCTGGCAGTTGCGGCCAGCACCCAGACTATTGCTGTTGGTTAGGCAAGCCCGACATCGGACAGCCCAATGCCGGTCACGCCGGTCAGAAGGCCTTGCGCGGCACGCATGGTCACGCAGATGGAGCCCATGCACTGCATGATGGCTTCGTAGTCCACGCGCCCAGAACGCTGCGCCCAGACACCAGCGGCGCCACTTGTGATAAAGTGCCGCTTCGAGAAACCGGCAGCCCAGCCCGGAAAGTGGACCAGCGCCACATACCCGGGCGGGAACACATCACTCGGGAGGAACGGTGTCTGATCGATGAGTAGCTGGTCGCCCCAGCCCGGGTCTTTCTCGCGGTGATATTCGCGCCAACGGACTTTATCGTCCATTGCGCTCAGGATTTGCTGCATCAGGTCGTTGCGCCCCATGAAGGCGGTGCTGGCCACCATCTGCTTGCTGATGAGGCCGTTTTCCACGGGCGCGTTGAATCCGTCCGTGGGCGCCTGCTGCGCGGTGTAACGCTTGAGCAGAGCGAGTTGGTCCGCCGTGACTTTCGGGGAACCCGAAGCCGCAACGACATAGGAACGGAAGTAGGGGTGGTCAATCGAGTCGTTGTTGCCGCCAGCCGTCGGGTACGCTGCCGTCCCGATGTGCTGGGTCAGTGGTTCGAGGAAGTTCTGGCTTCCGTAGTATGCGGGGGCCAGAATGTCGTTTTCGGCAGCCGTGTAGGACGACGTGCCGGTGTTCGTGACCGTCAGTGTGCCTGCGCCGACGCCGTTTGTGCGCACATCAACAGCGAGCAAAACGCCCGACAAGGCACTTGCGCTCCGAATGACCTGAAACACTTGCTGGTCTCGGCACAGGTGCGCATCGGCCACGGCGATGTCGCCACTAGCCGCCGCCGCAATTGCGGAAGCCGCCGCCGTTACGGTTGTGAACTGGTTCGCAACCGCACTGCACGTCAGGACATTGATGTGGTGGTCCAGCGCCCTGTTGATGTCGTCGATCTTCTGAAGGGACTCGTCGATAAACTGCCCGTCCATTCCCGATTGGTTCCACAATTCCATCTTGTCCGAGCCGATTGTGGCGCGGGCATACAGGTGGGAATCGGTGAATTTCATCTGGTCGTAGTTCTCGGACCGAGCCCCGATGTGGGTCACGTCAAAGGAATTGTGATGTCCGGCGCTCGATCCGTTGCCGAGCGTGAGTCCATACACGGTGTTCTTGCCACCGATCTTCTTCGGCTTGCCGCCACGATTCAGCACGGTGGCGAGGAAGGAGTTCAGCGCAAGGGGCTGCGCATTGATTGTGTATTCAACGTACAACTCTTTCAAGTTGTCGTTCGTGTAAACGCTACTGTTAGCCATCTCTAGCTACTCCTGAAGTGAGGTTTTTGCCACACCCCGTCTCACCCGGCCTGCCGTTTCGCTTCGTCGGAAAAAGCCCGCCGAAGGGCATCCCGCGTAACGGGTTGTCCCCCGGACTCCGAACGAACATGATCCATGATGCCGGCAGAAACGTGTGTGGGTACAACAGGAGGCGAAGACGAGCGCCCGAGCATGATGGGAACGCCATGCCCGCCGACTTGGTTTTCACCGGGACGCGATTGGTTGAAATAACCGTTCACGCCTGGCCCAGTCTGCTGACCGCCAGACTGGGCGTTTTGGTTCTCGGGGGCATTCCCCCGCGCTCCGCCCTGCGTGCCGTTCTGTTGCGCAACATAGTAGGCAATGGCTTGGGCAGAGATGGTCCTGATGTCGTTCCAGGCCTTCTGGACGGCGAGTCCCTGGGCTTGGTTCCAGTCGCCTCGCGTGCGTTCCAGAACACTTCCAATTTCGGGGTCGTTCAAAATGTATCCGGTGAAAATGTCCCGGAATAGGCTCTTGATCGTCTTGTTGCTCTCCGGCGATCCGCCGTTGAAAAAGGCTGCCGTCGTCGAGTTACCGACAGCCACGCCCTGGTCCGTGACCAAAGAAACAGCCTGGTCAAAACCACGCTGGCGCTCCTGAAAAAACACCTCACGCTCCTGCTCGACGTGCTGTTTCTGCTTTTCCTCGAATTCCATCCGCGCCTGCTGGTCGCGATAGTCGCGAAAGTGCATCTCGGTCTCAAGGTCCAGCAAGTGCTTATGGTCAGGGTTGTTGTCCGGGTCGAACTCAACCCGCTCGTCGAACTCAACCTTCGTGTCGCCCGTTTCGGGGTCCATCGCGACCCGGGGCACCCTCACCGTCCGTTGCCGCTTTTTGATGATCTCCTTGCGAATGGACGCACGAACCTCGGCATCAGACCGGCGGATTGGTGGCGCGGGAGCCGGGGCGCGGACGGGGGCCGCAGGAGACTTTTGCCCCACCAGGGCCAGGGTAAGCGTCTTCGCCATCTCGCGGTCGTCGGGATTTTCCGAAACCAAAAGCTGCTCGATCACTCCGGCAATTTGTGCCGCAGGGCGCGGGCGTTGCGCGGAAGTCTCGGTCTGCGGGGCAGCGCCCATCTCGCGGGCGCGCTCCAGCACATTCCCGGAAGGAGGAGAATCTTGCTCCTGTTGGCCGGGGTGGCCGAGAACAGGTGCAGGCCCTCCCGCGTTACTACCAGCAAGCGAACCCATCGCGTTTCGCATCGCTTCGTGAAGCGCGTTTTTTGCAACCACGCGCGAATCTTGCCCTTGCCCTTGCCCTTGCCCTTGCCCTTGCCCTTGCCCTTGCCCCTGCCCCTGCCCTTGCCCGCCCTGCTGCTCGTCACCAAGACCAGCGGCAAGAACAGTGGCCTCCTGGTAGCCAGAGCTAGTTTGATCTGTTGCGACACCACCGTTCATGTCTGTTTGCCCCCGTTTTGTTGATTGGTATGTAAAAACGTACCCACAAGTCAAGCACTATTGGGGAAGAGCGCGAACACGGCCAGACGCCAACCCGCCATCGCGGGCAGTGGAATCCGGCGCCTTTCCGGAACGATCCCCAGTGATGGCCGATGCCTCCACCAGGGCAACCTGACCCGCATGGTCGGCCAAACTTCGGTTCTTGGCGATTTCGAGTTCCTTCCGGATGCCCTCGATCTCGCCTTGCTCGATAACAACCCTGTGGGTCTCGGCGAGAATCCGCAAAAGTTCCCGGCCCTGCTCCGGGAACGGGCTCGGATCGTTGTAGCGCTTCAACAAAACCTCGTAGTGAACCGGGTGGTTCTGCAAAACATCGAACAAGGGGCGTCCGTCCACGGCGCTGATGAGTTGAGGCATCTGCCCGACGGGGTCTTCCCCGTCCATTCCTGGGCGAATCGACGGGGGACCAGCGAAAACCTTCCCTTCCTCGATAAGCCAAATGTGGTGCTCCGCCTGCTTCTCCGCCTGAATAACCTCCTCGGCCCGCAGGGAATCCAAATCCCCCGTCTCGACGAAGTGCATCGCCGCTTTTCGCTGCTGCTCGTTCTCCGGTGCAAAAAAACCACGCGGGAAAAGCTGCATCACCAAATCCAACCGCTGATCCCTGCTCTTCGGCTGCTGGTCGGAATCCACAATCTGAACATCCGTTCCATTTGTCAGGTCCGCGCGCGAAAATAGCGAGATCGCCGATTCGCTATAGTCGCCCATCAGGCTCGCCAGCCGGGGAACCTTGTACATCTCCCGGGCCAACAACAGGAGCTTGCGCGCCTTGCTCTTCTCGACCTCCCGCATCCGGGCACGAATGTCCAGCAAGGGCTGCGTGTTTGCTTCGATCAAGGTTTGAATCGCACGCCCGGCCAAACGCTGCTGCGGCTCGCCGCGCTGGGAACTGCTGATCTGCCCGACGGCAAACAGGTGCTCGATAAACCGCTGCTCCAAGGAGTCCAGAATCGCCAGGACCGAACCGTCCATGCCCTTGAACTGCGGAGGGCCAAACGCGCTGTCAAACAAAACGATCTGGGAAAAATCATTGGACAGGGGAGTCACGTCGGAACTGTACGGCACCAACCAAACATCCTTCACACACTCGGTCAGGTACTTTAGCTTTACCGTCGCCATCTTGTTTATGGCGTACTGAATGCGGATCATGTCCCGGGCCAGCGATTTGCCCCACAGCCAATGAACCGGTTTGCAGGTGAACAAGTCGTATGTGTTGAACAACAGCCCGCGCCGCTCGGCAAGCAGCACGTCCAACCGCTCCCCCGTCACGATTCGCTGGTCCCACAACAGCCCCGTCTTCTCCCAATACTCGACAATCATGGTCACGCCCTGGTTGGCGTCTGCCTGATCCCCTGTTTGGGAATTGCTCTGCCGATAAAGCCCGCTGGAACCGCGCATCTCGCTGCCGTAGAAACCAGAACCGCGCAGGTTGGAAATCGGCATCGCCTTTATTTGGTGCGCGTTGGGAGAGGACGCGAACATGTTCCGGGCACGAACAACGCTCATGTACTCGACTGCGCAAAACGTCTCCACCTCGTCCCAATGTTTAGCGCCGCTCTCGGGGAAAATCAGGTTTGCCGAAACGTGATGCTCCGTCGTTCCGCCCAGGGGGAACTGAATACGGACATTGCCGTTCGGCAACTTGTGAACAGGGCCAACGGCGCGAATACCAGTTCGGCTCTCCAACGCGGCAGCCTGCTCGGGCGGCAACTCCGTCATGGCAAGCTGATTCTCGTCCCAACCAATGCGCACCGCTTCACTTCCCGTCAGCAGAAGCCGGTGCCCCATCTCCCGGCGGCGAACCGAACACCCGTTGCGAATGTCGTGGTCGCGAAGAATCGCCGAGGCAACCTGTGCGGCCTTTACATCGGGATTGTCGGCGGAAACCGGATAACCCTCGGCGGAAAAGTCCACGCCCATCATGCTCGCAGCGGCATTGTCCACCACCACCGCCAGCATGTTCACCGTGATGCCGTCCACAAGATCAGGGTCGATGTGGATCGAAAGCGGCTGTGGGCGAATGTCCAGGTATTGGTTGTTCTCGTAGTAGTCCTCGCCAATCCGGGCATAGGCGTCACGCTCGGATTTCGCCACGGCGATCTTGCGCAAGAACTCCGAAACGTCCTTCCGGTCGGGATTGCGATTCGGGAGATATTGCATCGTCAGTTCCCTTCCCAAAGAGGCACTTCAGGATTTCCACGCGAATAGTCGGCCACCATTGTTCTTTCAGGCGCTCTCCCGGACGCTTCGCTCGAAGAAGGCCGCGCGGCGTATCTCGTCAAACGATCCACCGCGTTCTCAATGCCATCCAGATTTGCGATGTCCACAGCCGGAGACACCGAGCCAGCCGCACAGTTGGCCGGCGAACGCCTCCTCTCGCACGAAGTCAAGTCAGAAACAATGCGCGACAGGGCCTGATTGCCGCGCTCGCAAGCGCCGCGCTCGGAACGAAGGCTCTCAGACACCAAAGTCTTCAACCACTGCTCACGCTGCTCCAGGATCGTCTCGCGAGCGTCCAGGTCGCGCGACCAACCCAACCGCAGTGTCTCCACCTGCTGGCGAAACACTCGCGCCGACTCCGCCTTCTCGGCGTCGCACCGGCGCAGAAAAAACAGCCCGCCCCAAAGCGACGCAGCCACGGACACCACCAGCATCGCCACGCTCAACACGACAAGTATCCACTCCATTTCAAGCACTCCTTTTCTATTGGCCCTGGCAGCGTTGCCGGACCAGACTCTCCGCCTTGACAAGATTCGAGGATCGGCGACCGCCGGCACTGGGATCGAAACCGCCTTCGTAACACTCCGACAGGTACTCCACCATATCCTTGATGTTCCGCCCGTCTACCCGCTCGGGCTCCTTCGGATGCGCCAAGCGCTTCAGCCGCGCACCAATCTCGTCACTGAGCACCCCAACGCTACGCGGACGCCGCGCATAAGCCTCCTGGTGACACGCCATGCACACCGTCCAAATCGCGTCGTCCTTGGACTGAGGAGTTCCAGCCCCCTTGTGCGCCGCTTGGTACAAGGTGTTCCCGCGCTTGCCCTGCTTCTCCACGAAAAAACGAGCCTGCTCCAGAATACGGGCGGAACGCACCACGATCCGCCGCTGGGAAAAACGAATCTGAGCCTCCTCCACCGCCGCACGCTTGCTGCTCGCATTTGTGTGGAAACCAAGACGGAAACTTCCACCACCCTTGACATCGGACTCCTCCACCTTCCGGGCCATCCGCATCAACGGATAACGCATCTCGCTACGCAGATAATGCAACAGGTATGTCCCCTTTTGCTGCTCCGCCACCACAAAAGGCCACTCGTCACGCTCACCATCGCCCCAATACCAACGAAGTATCCGATAAATATCCGTCCGCGTTACGGTCAGGCACTCCTGCGAGTGATACTCCGCCACCTGGGTAAGGCGGTCGTCGTCACGCTTCCAGATCGTCATGCACGTAAAGTCACGCTTCCAGGAGTTCTCAAACGAAGGGTTTCCAGTGTCGTCCTCGTAGGCAAGGCGCTCCACGGGGTCTATCGAGGCAATCAAGTCCTTCCCGGCCTCCCCAGGCCCCTCCCACACACGCAAAACGTTCCGGCCAGTCAGAAAAGCTCCCGACTCGTCCACCCAACCAGACTGCACCGGCGCACGAACCGTCTCCTCCATGTAGGCGAAGTCGTTTGGAGACAACACCGTCTTACCGGCAGTCGTCGCAAAGGCCTCCTCGACCGTTGCGGGCTCCTGCCGGTTGAACAACTCCAGTTTCGGCAGCGTGGAACCCTGCAAAACCTGCCCCAGGGGCAGGTTCGGGTACATGAAGGGAATCTTCGCGCGCCGCCAGTGCAATTGCTTCACCGACTGCTCCAACGCAACGCGCTCTGAAACCCTCTGGTCCTCCGTCCAGAAGGGCAGTAGCTTCTCTTTCAGCAAGTCCCTTTCGTACTCGTCCAGGTCCGCCACAAACGCCTCGACCGTCACGCCAGGAACCAAAGGCAATATCTTGTGCGTCGTGTTCTGATGCCACGGGAAGAAGATCGACGCGCTCGGATACTTGAACATCCGCGCACCACGCTCCCAGTAGTTGCGGCCACGCTGAGACGCCCACGCAGACATAAACTCAGGATGAAAATAGGGGTCGTGACCGAACGCCGTCGTCTCCTTCCACACCTCCGAATCCAAGGACGCCAACGACACGGCAGACAACGCCTCGTGAATCTCGTCCGCGTTCTCGAAATACGCCACCTCGGACTCATGCACCAACAAAAAACCCTGCCCGTGAATCGAAGCAAAAGAACCCGTCGAGGAAAACACGCACATCTTGCTCTGCTTGATACCAAAACGAGGCAGCGCTATCTCGATCAACTCCTTCGAGTCATACAAAAACTCCGGACGCAACCACTCGTCGAGGTTCCTCAGCATGTCCCGGCTCATCTGGTAGATGTTACGAGCGGAATTTGGCTTGTGAGCCATCGTCAACGCACGAACACCCGAACAAGTCAGCAACTTCGAGGCAAAACGAGCCTGGATATTCGTCGAAGCACCAATCTGGCGCGACTTCAACAAATTTACCATGGGCTTGTAACCGTTCCGGCGGCAATAGTCCGGCAGCACGTTCAAACGGCGCTGCTCCGCAGTAGGATTGAAAGGCTGTATAAAGTCGCTCGACGTGGTACTGACGCCCCCCAGATCGTCACTCCCATACGCCGTCATAATGCGGAACATCCCAGACTCCACCAGCGCCGTCGGATCACCACGAAACAACGAGAACAAAGACACCAAATCCTTCTGCACACCACTACCACTACCGCCAGCGCCGCCGCCGCTCATTCCACACCTCCATCGCCATCGCCATCGCCATCGCCGCCCAGACCCAAAAGACGATCCACCTTCGCAACACGACTCTCAGAAGACTCCAAAGCACGCGACGCAAACAGGCCCACCTGCGCACGAATCACCTCCAACGCAGACTCAGACACACGGTCACCGAAAATAAAAGCAACACTACCACCACCCGCCACGTCGCCCGCGTCACGACGCACCGCCGCAGGAGGACGAAAATCAACGTCACGGCCACCCAAATCTATCAAATCCTTCGGACTACCATCCACAAGTGTACGCTGGAATGCAGCCTCACGCACCAAAGCAGCACGATCCAGGTCCAACTCCTCCAAAGCCTCACGAAACAGCGCATCGCACTCCACACTCGCACGCATTCGAGCAGGCTCAATCGCCGCCTTGTAACACATCGCCGTTCGACCCAACGCGCAAAGCTCAGCACTCAACGGAGACTCCACAAAACCCTCCAAAGCACCACGATAACGAGACAGAATGCCCGCCTTCTCGGCATCACTCAACGGCAACACGCTCACGACGAGCCCTCGCTATCTCAGCCTCCGTAAACAAACCCTTCGGAGGATAGTCAGGCAGAAAATCGAACGGACCAGCCAACACCAAACCCAAAGCCAAAGCACCCTCCCGCTCACGGCGCACACGACGCACCAACTTCTCCTCCAACTCCTCCCAACCACCAGGACCGCACAACAAATACTCCGCCACAACATGGCTCTCCACGTCCTCACGCTTGCACGCAGGAGCCCAACGAGCTATCCCCACAGCCCAACGAAGCATCTCACGCAATATCACACGCTTTCCAGCGTGACGGCCCAGCAGCGCACCCTTGAAGTGCAACTCCGCCAGCCGCTCCACCTCACACTCCAACTCCACACGAGCAAGAGCACGAGCACGAGCCACATCTTCACCACCACCACCGCCCCCCGCCACCGACAAAGCACCCTCACGCAAAGACAAAGCACTCCCCACACCACCCACGCCCAACTCACGAACACGATAACCGCTCAAAATCTCCGAAACCTTCAACAACCTCCCATAACGCCTCTGATCGAGCACGCGACGACGCAACCCCATAACTCTCACCCTCCCAATCAGCTATCTCACGCAAACACAACTCCTTGCGCAAAGCACTACGGCGACGCAACTCAACACGCACACTCCCGCACGTCACACGCAACTCACCACTCAACAGAAAACGATCCGCACTCAACCCACCACCCAGCGCACGACGATTTGCACCACCCACGTCAAACAAAAAACACAACTCGCCCACCAACGCCATTCGCAAAACCTCCTCCACACCACAGCCAAGAAGCCCCGCAGCCTGCAACACAGACATGTGAGGCGTCACCACAGAACCATTTACGCTGTTTCCCATCTCGATTCACCCCGAAAATAACCACACCACAACAACCACAACCGCGCAACCACAAACCACCACCGAACGCCAGAATAACTACCCCGAAACCCACAGAAAGAACCACAACCCAAACCCACATTGACAAATAAAAAAGAAAAGCATACACCCCACACAGGCTAAATTGGTCAGATTCTTACCACAACGGGCAACTTCTGACCAACCAGTGGGCAGATTCCTGCCCTACTGGGTAAGATTTTACATACTTTTCCCAGGTGTGCGACAGCACTGTCACACACTTCTCTCGAAAAACAAGAAAAGCCGGAATTTTGCACACGCGAAGGCGGGGGCATATATTAGCGGGGAAGCCGCCTCCCCCCCTGGGGCTTTGGGGGTCTTGGGGACGAACCCCTCCCCCCTATCTACATCCGTTGCCGGGCCGGGTGCTGACCCGCCAAGGTTGCACTAACGCCCATTAGTGACACCTTGTTTTGCAACCGTCCACCCCAACACTGTACCTCAAAAACATAAACATGGACGCCTGTACCATCCACAACGGTTATGGCGTCTCGCCCCAAGGGAATTGACCGTCGTTGTGCGACCGTGATTTCACGGTTCGGGCAACCGTGAAATCACGGTTCGGGCGTCCTGCGGTCAGGGCAGACCACCCTGTTTGGGGCCTGTTTGGGGGCCAAGAACAAGCCAAGAACAAGCCCGGCCCGAACCCGGCTTGTTCCGGCCCGAACCCGGCTTGGCCCGGCCTTGCCCGCCCCCGAACCCTGCCGCCCCGCCCCAAACTGGTGCCCGGCCCAAGCCCTGGGTGGCCCGGCAACCCCCCCATCGGGGTGTCAATTTCGGGGCTGGGGCGGGCCACCCTATGTCCTGGCCGGGCTTGTGGGCTGCGAGGCCACCTTGGGGCTGCAATGGCCTTTTTCGGCTTTTGGGGCCGCTTGCGGGGGCCTGGGCCGGGGCGGCAAGGCCCCGTGAAGGCCGCCTGCGGGCTCGGCCTTGGGGCTGGGCGGTCGTCCCTTGGCCCTGGGTAGCCTTGGCGCCGGAGGGCTTATTTGGGGCTTATTTGGGGCTTGGCTGGGCCTTGCCTGGGTGGGCCTTGCCTGGGTGGGCCTTGGCCTTGGCCGTTGCTGGTGCTGGTGCTGGTGCTGTTGCTGGTGCTGTTGCTGGTGCTGTTGCTGGTCCCGCTTGCGGGGGGGCGCGAGCGCGCCGTGGCCGCGCCGGCCACGGTCTCTGGGGCGGTTGGCGCGTCCCCGTCCCCATTGCCGACCCCGACCCCGGGCGCGGGCGCGGGCGGCTCTCTCTACTCCCCTCTCAAGCTCTTAATACTCTACTCTACTCTGACCGGAGGGCTATTGTACCGCTACCATACCGCTATCGTACCGCTATCGTACAACGGTTTACGGGTGGTTAGATCATTGGCGCTGGCGGGCTTACGTTGGCGTGTTTGGCCGGGCGGCTCGAATGATAACCGCGAGTCATTGGTTTACGGGTGTGTAATATACACGGGTAGGATGTGTTATCAAAATGACACACTTGAATCTCAACAAGCGTTGACTGTTGTTTTGGGGGCGTTTGGGGCGACTCCCAGCGAATGCCTACAGGGGTAAAATGTGTTATCAGAATGACACACTCGCACAAATACAACTGTTGAGTGTTGCAAAACACATGTCGCTGCTACGCCAACGGTCAGAATAAACGGCTATAGAATGTGCTATCAGAATGACCCACTTTTCGGTGTTTTCGGGGTTTTGGGTAGGACAGATTGGCACGGCGGGCAGGCAGGCACGCGTGCGTACACGCGCCCGGGCGCCCGCCCGCCGGTCCGGGCGCCGGGCGTTGCACCGCTGCAACGCCCGGTGCCCCAAAGGTGTGCAACGGGTAGCGGATTACCTAGGGCTGGGCGCGGCGGCGGATTGCGCGGCTGGTTGATTTTGTTGGGTTTGCGGGTATTGTGTATGGCATGGCACAATACCTGCAATAGTTACCGGCAGACGGGCGGGCAGACGGGCTGGCACACACCAACCACAAGGAGAGCAACACCATGGAGACAATGGAGACAATCACGGCAGAGATGATCGACGTTGCAGAGGCCATTGGCGCTTGTCAAAAGGCGCTGGCCTGGCTGCGGGCGGAGCCGCGCCAGTGGCGCGAGGTGCCGGCCGATTGGCGCCGGTGGCTGGCGTCCAACCCGGCCATCGCCGAGTTCCCGGCGCTGGCGCTGATGCTGGCGCGCGACCCCGACGTCTTTGTGCGTTGGGCGCCGGCGGCGAACGCGGTGCTTGGCGCGCTGCCCGCCGTGGCGCTGGTGCTGGCGCGCGACCGGCGGCGCGAGGTGCGGCGCGGGCTTGCGGGCAACCCGGCGTTGGCCAGCTTGCCCGGGGTCGTGGCGGTGTTGGCCAACGACCCCGACGTTAACGTGCGCCGGGAACTAGCGGGCAACGCGGCACTGGCGGCGGCGGCGGGGGCCACCTGAACCCGAGCCCCGCCACCTGAACCCGAGCCCCGCCACCTGAACCATCGACAGACAAGGAGAAAGAACATGGAAGCAACCCCCGAAGTGGAAAACGAAGTGGAAGTGGAAGTGGAAGTGGAAGTGGAAGTCGACGGCTATGCGAAGATAGCCATCACGGAGTACTACGGGCCGGGCACGACCAGCAGTTTGCTGGGCGTGACCGAGTCCAAGGCCGAGGCGGCTGCCTGGGCCGCGTCATACGACCCTGATTTTGACGACGTCACGGGCTGTCACCGGCTTTCGTCCGGCCAATCCTCGCCAACGCGCGGGGAAGTGCGCCAGGCGGTGGCGCTGGCGGGCAACCCGTGGCATGACGATGACGACTTCGGTCTGCTGCCCCCGGCCATCCTTGAGGCGCTGCCCGCCAACATCGACAACGCCACAATTGAGCCGGCGCTGGCCGCGCTGGGCTGGGAGGTTTGGTTTTGGGACGGCCTCGGCCCCGGGGCCGAGGCCGGGGACGGTGCCGGGGCCGGCTACTACCTTGTGCGCCTGGCTGATTGACCGTGGCGGCGGGCGCGCCTGCTGGGGCGCCCGCCCCTTTCGCTGGCCTGCCGGGCTCGGGCTCGGCAGGCCAGCGAAGGGCCAACACCACACCACAGGAGAGTTAAAATGGAAACGACCCCTGAAATCACCCCGGAGCGGATCGAAGCCGCGCGGGTGCCCGCGCCGGACTGGGTAGCTTATTGTGGGCTTTGCGCCGTCAACGACGTGGAGCCTGATTGGCAAAGCTACCTTGAGGAGAGCTTTGCCATTTTCGAGGAATGGTTGGCTTGCGGCTGCCCGGCGCTGACCGACTGACTTCGCGGGTGGGGGCGGGCAGTGACCCGCCCCTTTCGGTGGCCTGCCGGGCTCGGGTCCGGCAGGCCAGCGAAGGGCCACACCACACCAGATTAGGAGCACGGAAAATGAACGAGAAGACCGAAGCGACGATGACGGAGCAACTGGACGCGGCGGGTTACGCGGTTGTCCTGGTCACAGAGTTTTACGGTCCGCGGACCGAGCGGCACCTACACGCCGTGTCGGGTCGTCGCGCTTTGGCGGAGGCGATTGCCGCCGCTTACGAGCCAACGCGGCACCACACGGGCCTGCCCGTGCTGGGACACGGGCAGTCCTCGCCCACGCGAGCGGCGGTGCGGTTGGCGGTGCGGTTGGCCGGCGATCCTTACGGTGACTTTGGGCACCTGCCCGCTCAGATCGTGGACGCGCTGCCCGAGATCGGCGCCGGCGACGGGGACGCCGGGGACCAGTTGGACGAGGGACTTGCTGGGCTGGGGTGGGAGGTCATGCGCGGCGGCAAAAACAGGTGGTATCTGGTGGCAACCGACTGACTTCGCGGGTGGGGCGGGCAGTGACCCGCCCCTTTCGGTGGCCTGCCGGGCTGGGGCTCGGCAGGCCACCGAAGGGCCAATCGACAGACACACCAGGAGAGCACCATGATAACCCCAGGAACCGGGATGGACTTTGAAAATCTCTACTCGAAAATGCGCGAAGACATTTGCAACTCCGCGAGATTGAGCGCATCTGATATGACGGCGATTGTGCGCGTCGAGACGGCAGGC
>Ga0210043_1001103_pt1 | contig 24856 bp, 34 predicted proteins | sample CryGeymet201501t_FD_183990 | JGI IMG/M metagenome (GOLD analysis project Ga0210043, IMG submission 183990) | Groundwater microbial communities from Crystal Geyser aquifers in Utah, USA - Crystal Geyser metaG 2015-01t (SPAdes) (version 2) | ecosystem: Environmental > Aquatic > Deep subsurface >... | reverse complement strand
TAGACACAGTGGCCCCCATTGCGATAATGCCGCCGTAGATAAATGATTTTATCTTGTTGATCATTTCTTGGACTTCCGAACGAGCCACACAATAGCAGCTACAGCACCCATTACCAGCACGGCAGAGATTGCATACTGAACCGGCCCATTACCGCTTGCGATCGATCCAACACTACCCAGAACCCCGATAACGCCAGACATGGCGGCTGGGTTTTTCAGCGTGTCAATAACGGATGTTTTTTTGGAAACACTGCCAGCGGCTTTTCCTTGGGCAACTATTATAGATGGAGACGCCCTACCTTGTTGCGCCCACTCAATGGCCTGGCTTCGGACCTCTCCGACTCGAGATGTCCACGTCTTTTTGAATGCGGGCCAATGCGACAAACTACGCATAAACGCCAAGCGCATATCGCAGTATTGATTAATAAGATCGACAGCATCTCGATCCATCGCCATGCTAATGGTCTCATCCCCGACAATGCCATCGACGTCAGCGCCAACGCACCTTTGCAGCCACTTGGCCGCCTGACCTGCACCACTATTTATAGAAGCGTCGAATACGCAATATGCCACGCCGTCCGGCAGATGGTCTGCCCTTATCTGGTCCCAATACCCATTGCGGTAAATGTTTCTGGCTTCGGACTCGGTTATCAATTTTACCGTTTGCGCTGGCAACCCCATGCGCTTTCGGTAGCTATTATAAACTCTCTGCGTTACTCCCCTGTTCGTCTCGCCGCCAGGATCGTCTGGGTTGTTAGCGTATCCGCCCTCATGAACTCTTACTGCATCGTACGCCCTTATAAATCTATCCACCGAATCCCTCCAATATTTTATCCTTGAAAAAGCCGATACCGGCCCAAAATATACCCCCCAATATTCCAAGCGCCAGTATTGCGCCTGCTATTCTCGCCTTGATACTAGTGCCCATATCAATGAATGGGTCTACCCGTTGTGATCTCCAAACGCTCGTTGTCTTTTGATCTTGGGCCAATCGCCGTAATTCCATACCCAAATCAGTGCATAATTTATTAACGCGATTACTGTTTTCCTTATTTACCACCCTATCCTCCTCTTGTCTTTTTACCATTATGTTTAGGGTCGCCTCGATCGCCGCCAGTCTTTCGGCCTGTGTTTTATTATTGTTCATATTTATCATTCCACAGAATATTTACCTAAACCCTGAACCATAAAGCCGGCATGGCGTTTCGTACTATTTACGTGATCTATGTCAATATCATGGCGCAATACTCATGGCGACCCTGAACATATCGTCTACATCCGTATCCGACATGCCCGCCGCCCACGCAATTCCGTCTACCGTTTGAGATAGTCTTTTCCATTCCACAGCGCTAGTTATAGACACACGCAAAGCAAACGGCGTATTGGTGTCGTTTACCAGCGAATATACCTTTGCCCAATTATATTCCCCTAGTGCGATTTTGCCTTGCAAAGAACTACACTTCATTTTCGCGCGTTCAGCATCTAAAATTTCTGCAGCATCCAAATGCGTCTGAGGTTCATCTTCAGTCCAGCGCAATCCGGTCTCAACGTTGACATGAGTAATCATGACGCGTTCAACCCCCCCTGTGGCCTGAGTATATAAGATGCGTTAGTTGCTGTAAATTTTAAGCTAACAAGCCCAAGAGACCCCTCCAATATCCCCGTATTCAATTTCGCTTCAGTACCCTGGAAATACGTTGACACATAAGAACCGGTTGCAAAGTCGATAAACGATGAGAACGAAGTATAATCATCAGCGTTGACGTTGACTATAGTCGACCCGCTAAAATATGTTGATCCATCTGCGCTCGCCTTTACGACTACGTTTGTATTTTCCGGGCCAGCTGGAATAGAATTATTATAACCGATACAGGTTCCCCAGATAAACACGCCGCCGTAAGAATTAAGGCTCGAAAATACAGTAGTGCCGATGCCACCAACTATATTATCTTGTATTCTTGGTGCACTGGGGACCCCCTGAAAAACCGCAAGCGGGTTGTCCCTTAGTTGATACATCAATTGAGATGTAAGCGGTGCGTCTGGATCAAGTTGTGTGTCAGAAATTGAACTATAAACAGCCATTAAATTATCCTGTAGCCCCCGCCTCCGTCTCCAAATACAAGCGTTACTTCATCTATGATGTATGCCCCCCTTGCTTTTTGCGCCTCGCTACTGGCGCTATATAGAGGCCGTGTATTTTCAGTAATGAAGCCGTACCTTTTATCGAACGGGAATGTTTGAAGTGTAAGCCTTACCGTATTTCCTTCTTTTTCGTCTTGCCTCATTATAACTTGTGCAAGGGTCGGCTGCAATTCGCCCGTGTCATTTGTTATAATTCGGGAATCCAATGAAGCCACATCACCAATCGAAAGGTCGTCTCGATAATCAACAACCACCACAAATCGTACGGGGGAAAGCCTGAACCGATCCAACATCCGCAAAGACAAAATACGAACATTCGCATCGTCACCGTGGTTTAGCCACCGGCTGTTTATTTTTTTTATTCTTGTATCCCCGAACGCTTGTGGAAGCTTTTCCACCGCCGCTATAATAACATTACCGCGCGTGAAGTTGGTTTCAGACACGCCCTTGGTCGGGTCTATTTGCACCGTATTGAAGATAACTTCGGTAATCCGGTCATCTGCGCGATCTTCCTGCGACGCCATTATGTTGTTATTGCGATCAGAAAGAGAATAAACGACCTCAGAATCAACCGGTCGATTAGTGCGAAGATTGATCTTTTGTGTTGCGTCATCCCACCATATGGTTACGCCAAGAGATGCCAATTCTCCAATAAGCTTTGAGACCCCCTCAGGTTTTGTAATGTCAGCAGTCAGATTTAATGTAAACGCCCACCGAGTGACCTCATCTTGCCAATCCGAGTATGTAATGAATGACGGGTCTATGTTTGCGTAGTTAATCAACAGGTCATATATGACAGCATCGATTCTGGCTAGACGGGGCGAAAATGTCTCTTGAAACGTGTCGTCAATTTCGTGGGCTGATTTTTTTGTTAGACTTTGCCCACGGCCCGTGAGCGTCACGGTGTCTCCCGTCCTTGTGAACGACACGACTTCAGAACCAATTACCGCCATCCCCGAGGCTGCGTATTCAGACCCTATTCCAGATGGATTGAGTTCGAAAGATATCCCCGCCGCATCCGATATATCCTCTTTCAACTTGCCGCGCGATTGCTTAGGCGCAACTGCCCTGTCATCATCTGCCAGTTTGAGAATATCTTTGGCCTCAATGCTAACTCGGCCAGCGTCGGACGGCCCTATGATATTGGTTATTACAAAGTGCCTGGTTTTTTCGACCGTCAGGACGCCATCTTGAATAAAACCGGTAATTTTGCGAAACGGACGACCTGTATAGTTTGGGTTTCTAGCCTTGAACTTTGTCCAGAAAGTCCCGCGATCGATCGGCTGATATCCAACTCCATTAAATTCTGCGTCACCAGATATGCGCTCGGCTTGGTATTTATCTGAAAAACGGTCATGATAGGGGAAGTCCGAAAATTCAGCGGTAACCTTTCCGCGTTTACCAAGGGAGTTAAGTTTATCGTCTGCGCCAGCAATGTTCGCTTGCGCACTAGATGTTGAAACAGAAATCAGGCAAGGAAACGTTGTCCCTGTTTTGGGGTATTTTGATCTCGGCTCGACAAAGCGATAGGTAATCGTAGTCTTGTTATAGTTTTCTTGATCCTTACACGTGTAAAAGCTATTGAAACACTTACGATCAATCTTGGGCGACAGAGCGGCAGTACACGGCGACGTTCCAAACGTCAGCGAGCAATAATCCATATCCACCTCGATAATAGTTATCGGGTCTCTATTGCTCGACATAAACTTGAACTCCGATAGATATAGGCATTAACTCACCGCCCTCTTGATAGCTCGGACGCATCTCGCCATCACTACCGGAACGCCAGCAGTATCCGTAATCGTATGGATATTGTAGGGGTGACGCTGCGAACATGAATGGACGCCCAGAATTATAGTGGTCCTCAAATTCCGCCATGTCGTTTTCAACAAAATCCGTGTCGATCAGACCGAAGTCTATGTTTGTTGACGCGCCGACACGATTCTGCCGGTTGCCTATGTATTGCCCCCCCAATGATATGTTAGTCATAAGATTGACGTTGTGCGCGTGGCTAATCGAGACGTGTCCACTAATGACCCCGCCGGGGAAAACTAGTCGTTTCCCCAATTTAATAACACCAATAACACATGTTGATACGGTGATATAAATTCTCCAGTATCTCGCAGACACGGGAGGAAAAACAGTTAGTATTGTTTCATCTGTCAGCGGGGATATGGTGGCGCGAGTTATCCACAACACAGCATCGTCACTGGATTGCACCTCAACTGTTGCCCCGCTAGTTCCTACCGTATGAGACACAATACCAGCGCAATCACACAGAGCCTCAGCCCCGTAATCAACTTGTATCCACGCCGGAACCGACGTTGGCATCCAGAAATCGAATGTAGTGTCCTCAATGGAGTTTAATGCGGCACCATCAACGGACTCGCTTGACCAAGTTATTGTGCCGGCGTCGAATACGTTTTCATAAAGTACTAGCGGATTGTTTGTGTAAAGCGATCCCGGCTCAATATCAACTGTCATTGTGTAAATATTACCTTTGTTCCGTCGCTTGTTTGCTCATAAATCTCTGCCATGATAGGCTCAATTATGGTCTGAACCCAATCCGGCCCATCAAGAGAAATTCTCACCACCTTATCCGGCTGAGATTGCGCGGTCGTTCCAGATACGGATGACGGGACGGATGCGCCGCTAATCCCACTCGTTCCGCCCGACGATCCGCCCATCTGTGTGCTAGCGATATCTGCAATCATTACAGCTGTGCTAGCCAGTGACGCGGCTTGCGCAACATAAGCCAGAGGCAGTCCCCCTATTTCCGCCCCCCACTCAAACGCGGCAACGGCTGCTGATTTCCCCTCGACAACGGCTTTTGCAATAGCGGCTGCCTTGCCTATCCCGAACAGCACCTTACTTTGGGTTTGCATAAGAGACGCCAGATCTCCGTACATGTTTCTATATCCGTTAAGCCGACCGGACTGCTCTTTTTCTTCGATGATCTTTAACTGGTCTCTATATTCCTCTTCAAGCCTTATCTTCGCCTCATTTTTGCCGCCTATTAAAGCTAGTTCTTCCTCGTTGTATTGATCGAGAAGAATAAGATTTTCGATCCGCCACGCATCTAGTACTTCCCTCTCTGTTTGCAGCGACAATATGAGCGCATTAATCCTGTCGTCGCCAACCCCCCCGCCGGTTGTTTCTGGAACTGTCGCCACAGCAGTCAATGACGTATATTCATCCTTCAGCTTTTGTAGGTTTTCAAAAGCGACAACCTGTTTATCAATGACAGAGTTAATATATTTTGCTTGCGCACCGTCCGCGTTGGCGGAAAGCTCGTACTGCTGCTCCAATTCCTTTCTGTATGCTGCAGAGCTTGCCGCAAGACTGTCTTGACCGGATTTAAGGGCCTCGATTGCCGCCATGGTCTGCTCGGCCTGGTTCTCTAGCCCCTGTATATTTTGGGGGGCATTTTCCAATGCGCTCGACATCCCCAATGCATTCAGCCATGCGGCCCTCAGAGACCCACCCAACTCTCCCGCCGCAGTAGATGCTCTGCTCAAGATACCAGGAATGGGATTAATAGATTCTTTTAACCGCCTCGCCGCGTCTTCGGTTTCCAGAAACTGTTTCAACAGATCTTTTGCCGCTTCGGCCCCTTCACCCTCTCCCTGTGCAATTGATGTAAGCATTTCCCTTGCACCGGCCAGCGCATCGATCTGATCATCTATATTACTAGCCGTGAAAGCATCCCGAAAGGCCAACCCCAACCTTTCAGCCGCGTCAGCCGTCAGGTCAAGATCAACCTGAAGATTAAAAACCATGTTTTCAAAATCAATCACGTCTTGGGGGACCCCAATCCCCCCCGTATCTCTTGAGAAAAGCTGCTGCCAAAATGTCGTGCCAACGCTTTTTTGTATCTCTTCCAATCTATCTTGAAGGTCGCTTAAGGCTTCGCTTTCAGCAAGAAGCTTTTGCGCCGCGATCATGCTTCTTATCGCGTCGTTAGCCTCACCATAAGATTTTGTAAGGGCGTCAGCCCCGTCGGTAGATACTAATTTCGACAGTCTATTTATTTCTGATATACCGGATTCCAGGGAATCAAGCGTGCTCTCAAGGGTTTTAGCCTCCTTATCTGCCCCGAGTACAGACATCCCCCACTGAAACAGCGCCGCACCGGCAGCAATAGATCCAATGGTCAACAAAGACAAGGGATTGACTAGTCCCATTAAGCCGCCCCTGATTGCGCTGAATGCACTCTGCCCCTCCAGCTTCATCTGGTTAAATATCCCGGCAACTTGGGTGCCCTGTTGCATGGCAAGGACAAGCGGGTTTTGACCACTTGCCAGCATCAACCCGATATCCTGAAACTGGAACCCCATGTTCAAAACGTGACGGTTCGATGCGGCGACTTGGTTGCCCATATTTACAGCGGCACGTCCGGCTATACCGTATTGAGCCTCTAGCTTGGACATGGCTGTAGACGCCTGCGTGCTCGATATAGCGCCTAATTCAATGGCGCGTTGTATTTCAGCCTGACCCTCGGCAAGTTGTTTCGATGCGATGTAAAGTGGATTATACTTAGCACGCAGGGCGTCGATCTCACTCCCGTACCTTTCAGCGGACTCAGTGGCTGATATGAACCTTCCTTTATCGTCCCGAAGCAGGTTACGCGATGCGGACTCAAGACTGTTATAGCCAGAGACCAATTTTTTAGACGCAGCGTTCAGCTTATCAAGGTCACCAGCGGCAGTTCTGGCCTGCGTGCTGTCAATCTCATATCCTAGCCGTGCAATATCATCTGCCATTATTTTCTTTGCCTCGACATGTATTTATCGTTTTTTGCGCGCTCGTCTATAAGCGCAGACCTGAACGCACGATCTGTTGCCAATATTATAGCACGTTCGTTCCTGTCTAGCAATGTTTCAGCGAAATGGCAGTGCTGCAGCGGCGTGTCTACATCCCCAGCGTACCCCTTGCATTCCCAAAACTTATCGACCAGATAATTGAACTCTGCATCCGGCTCGTAATCTTCAATTCTTTCTGACCTACCGGTTCTCCGCAATTGTGATCCCAAGCTTTCGTATTCGCCTGTAGCTTGGTTCACTAAACACCTTGGATTGGTAGTTTCGTATTTAACCCAGCCTCTGGCGTAGCGGATCATCTGATCAGCTACGCCGTGGTAAAATCCGTAACCTCAATCGCCTTTGCTAGAACCTGATGCCTGATCCACGGGGCGATACCAAAAACATTCAATACATTTTTATAGTTGAATGACAAATCAATATTACCAAGAGTTTTACCCCCCCAATCCCACCCCGTCACACAATGCGCCAACATATCATCCGTCGGTTCAGTGCTGGCCGCACTCACCATAAAACCCATATCCTCGTCTGACATATGTTCCTTAGCGTTTATGCGCTTGCCTAAATAGGTATTTCGAAGTCGTTTAAGTTCTTTTTTTGTGTCTGCATTATTCAAGTCACGCACATAAAATTTAACCCCTGTTTTAACCGCTTTTCCACCCTTCTTCCCCATAATGTTAAGCGTAACAGACACATCTTCACAAGATACAAGATCAAGAATGTCGTTATTCATAATAACCTCCTTAGTTTAAGTTAAATCAACTCCGAGGGAACCACAATTGGAATCTGGTTCAGCGCAATTTGAAAGGTTTCGTTATCGTAATCCTCTCCGCCGCCGCCAGGAAAATCAGGTCCGCCAATAACGCCTCGCGAATATCTTATGGTATTCGTGTGCGCCGAATCGGGCGCGTCGGATTGTTCCAGCTTCAGGGCGTAGTTGTATTTAGTTGCCGCCGCAGCCCGCAATTCAACCTGCCCTGGATCAGTTTGAAGAGACCCAACCACGACACTGGCATCGGACGCTTTCTTGAATCCCTTGCTTTGCTGACTAAGCGGGGCGTTAATATAATCTTGCACTTTAATGTTGTCGGTTACACCAAAGCCCGGCATGGTTACAACGTTTCCGATCTCAACCCACGTGAGCCCCTCAAACCCGGCCTGAAGCAGGTCCGCCGGTTGCGGCGTGGAGCAAATATACAGCGTTCCATCTTTCTTAATTCCAGTGCTCATGACATTCCTTTCATAGCCACAGGGCGGTTGATAAATTAGATGTTGACATTATAACGCAACGGGTGTAGGTGTGGCAAATCAGCCATGATAGGATATTGAGATGATCCACAACCTAATCAAAGACACAATCGGCGCGCTGGCGTTGTTCGCAATGCTTTATGTGTGGATGTTGTTCACATGACATACCTATCAATCGTCATGTTCCTGTTGATCTATGGTTACATCATGGGCCGGAACAACATTGACCCTAAAACATGTAAAGGGCACTCGTACTATGCTTCTGATGGTGACGTATGATCTGCTACAAAGACCGCGCATATTGCAGCACCAAATGCAAGAACTACAACTGTAACCGTAACTTCACCGATGAGGGACAACTATCCGCGCGGGGACGATGGAGCGGCGATGATGCACCTGTCGAGCTCACGGACTTTAGCAAGGATTGCGGAGCCTATGCCCCCGCCGATTAGCCTTATTGTGTTCCTTGACACGCTGGGCATTGCTTGCTATGTATGCAAATGGAAACCGGCCTTCGATGGTGATAAGCCGCCTTTTTGATGGAGAACGAGATGTATAGAACAGTGAAAGACCCGAGAGCGGGGCACACAGTAACAATTATGGGGAATATGGCTAACGTCACATTTCAGTATAACGGATATGATATCAGCCTAGGCGCTGATGGGTCTGATACAAGGGTATTTAACAAACATAACGATGAATGTTTGGTGACTGTATCAGGAACAGGGGTTGAGCAGATTGGACTTTGTGTAGATCAAATCAACAGGTTTATGGCGGCAGGAGGAGAACGAGATGTAAATTGAAGTTGGGAAATACTACCGCACACGGGATGGTCGGAAGTTGGGGCCTATGCGTAAAAATAGCAATAATAACTTAAATAAAGAATGGAAGTTTGAGTGTGAATTTGGTGGTGGTATAGAGATATTCCGAAAAGATGGGACTGAACATTTTATCAAGGGATAATTTAGCGACCTCAACCTAATCGCAGAATGGCAAGACAAACCCCAGATCGAACAAACCCCAGCCGGACAAGCCGCAACGCATAAAATCTGCATTACGGTTACTGTGGGCGAGATTGCTGTGGTTTATGATGGGCGGGATAAGTGATAGAGTGGCGGGATATTAGCACTGCGCCTAGGGATGTTGAGTTGCTTGTAATGCGACGAGATGGAGTGATGCACGTTGCAAAAGTGAGCGGATACAGATAAAGGTGCGGCATTCTGAGCGCTGATTTTGGAGATGCATCTTGCACGTTCTTTTTCCCGGTAGGTGGAAATTGTAAAATGGATGATGTACCCACCCACTGGATGACACTACCCGCACCGCCTACCCCGCACAACGCCATCGCACCGACACCGGCAACCGATTAAACGCCATGTCCCGATAAGCATTGCCGACATATGATGGCGTTTCCAGTATCTCAACTGTAACGTCGTCCTTCGTGTATTTAGCGGACTTAGGGAAATGCTCACGAATCAAACCGGCAATAGTCAGCGTTTGGAAATGCGTCCACTCTAGCGGTGTCATAACGGCGAGACTAAACAATCCACGGTTTTCATTTTCGCCACGCAAGTAACGCGACGCAGGTTCAAACCGAACGTCTTGCACTAGGATGAATGGCGTATCGGCTTCCGTGGGATATGTCTCGGATTGATCTACGAGTGTGTAGCCTCCGGGAAGCGTTAGCAGGCGGTCACGCAGACTTGCATATATCTTTGCGTCTAGTTGAGAAACGACTGTTGACATAGTGCATTGTACCGTGTATGGGGGGTTTAGGCAAGTAATGGAGATAGGAAAAATGAGTAGTTACAGCATCGAAGACATGATTGGCAAAACGCCCGTCAAGATTAGCGAAACAAACGAAACGATTGACTTCTACTTTTCGGATGGATCACACGCTACATTTTATCACGAGCAAGAATGTTGTGAGTGTGTTTTGATCGAAGACGTTAACGGGGATTGGAGTGACCTTATTGGCAACCCCCTATTGGTTGCAGATGAGCGTGTCGGCAAGGGCGAACCGAATGACTGGGGAGACAATGTAACTTGGACGTTCTACACGTTTCGTGGCATTGGCGGCAGCGTGGACGTACGCTGGCATAGTTCTAGTAACGGATGCTACTCAGAGAGCGTTGACTTCATAATGAGGGATGTGGAATGGCTATCACAGGCAAACAACTAATCGACAATGGGTTTCAGTCTCGGTTCGAATCCGAGAGGCGGAACCCAACTACCCTGAAGAACTATTACGCAACCTAGTAGCGGCACGCCGCATAATAGAACGATACTTCTGACCAGCCGCCGTGATCCAGAACCGCCCGGCTTGGTTATAATGTCGACCGAGACTATCAATGCCAGTGAACCCGTATTCAAGGCGTCTAGCATATGTCGCGCCATAGATAAACACAACTCTGTCTCCCAGTTTAACGCTATCAATCGCGTTGGATATTCTTGTGCTGTTATAAGAGGACCCGTATTCTGCATTAGGGCCAGATGGGACCGACCCCTTAACCCCGACAACCAAACTTGATCGTAAAAAGCCAGTGTCTATTGGGGTAGTTTCGGTCAATTCAGTAGAAAAATCCTTCAGGCCGGCCTTAAACGACGCCTCTGACCGTTCTTTGGTTTCTTTTGTCCATTTATTGACCGCCTGCAAAAAACCTCTTGTAGTTCCTACAGACCCTGAGACGCGCGCCATAATTTCAAACCCTTTTTGTCTATTCTGTAATCCTCTCGGCACTCGCAATGGACAATATGATTTGGTCCAGCGCCGTAGCTCGTATCATGAGGATGCAACATCAACACGCCGTCAGGCATAGTGTGCGGAGATTGTAACCCTCTCTTTTCATCGCCATTCATGATTACATGATCGGGCCGGTCTCGTAACGCGCGCCCGGTATGAACCCATTTGCGGACGATAAACTTCTCCGGTATACCAGTTTTTTCCAGTCCTTGCTTCCACGCCTCATATTTCCCCATCTCGATTGCGTTTATGGTTTCCGTTCTGCCAATTTTCCTCCCCCGCGCCATAAGTAGGTTGTTTTCATATCTTCGCAGCAGATTATCAATCTGAGGTGCAGTCAACGTCTTGCCTGCAGAAATCAATCGTCTCAATGTATCCTTGTCGCGGTTGTTTAGTTTCATACCTAAGGCGCGCCCAATGTCGGTTTCCAGGTATCCCCTCAAATTCTTTACCCATTGTTCGGACTGCGGATCGAGTCCCACCACGCCACCGACGCGCCTACCATTAGCGCCAATCCGCCCAACTAGATCTAAAGCTATGCGATCTGTCCGGCGTCCCAATGCATACCCATCTGCGATCACATCCCGAGCGACAGACTTAGCCTCATCAGACAGTCCAAAAACAAGATTGGCAGACTGTTCCCTGGCCCACGCCTCAGATCTCGGAGACAGGCTGTTAAACCGAACGACGGCGCGTTGCCCGTTTGGATATATCCAGTTTCCGCTCGATATGGTGTCGACACCAGCTTTGCCGTAGGTCTCGATCACAAGGCTATTGATTTTAGCGAACGCTCCAGGGTCAATATTTATAGCATTGATAGCTGATTGTATATCATTAGACCGTAATGATCCCACCAGCGCATCAATCTGTGCGCGGGACTTGATGTCATTCATCGCCGCCAGAAATTCTGCGCGAATACGAGGCTCCATTGTACTGGTAAGCTCGCGTATTTGGCGCTCATAAGTGGCGTCGTTAAATCGTGTTGACATGCGACATGTTGTATCTCATCTATTGTATATATTCAATCCGGGTGGCACTCAATTACAGACCCACCCGGACCGTGCACGCTAACGCACTAGAGCCACTGTCATAACCGCATCTCCCGCCGCTAACACTGGCATCAGTCTAACAATCGCCACAACTTTTCCGTCAATACGAAACTTGTCGCCAGGTGCGGGATCGAAAGCGGTTGGCGACTTGAACATAACCTGGCGCTCATTACCTACGACCGTCTCTCCGTCAATATATTTCTGCGAAACCCCGGTAACTACTGCATCAACGAGGGTCCACCCGTTGGATGTCGTTGGCGGATCATATTCGCCCGCGCCCGGTGATGTCACGGGCCGGCCAATCTCGACAACACCCGTGTTAAACTTGGCGAGTAGGCGCGGGACTGTGTTTGATCTGAGGTTGGTGTATACGGTCATGTAAAAAACCTGTTGACTTGGTGTCGCGTATATTGTATCACATAATCATAACGAAATGCTAGATGGGGGATACAGATATGAAATCATCAGCAAGAAAAAGTTTAGGAGAATACAAGCCAGTCATAGTTCATGGTGGCGGCAGGACCGAAGTCGTTGGCCAGCGTGGTCATACGGAGCATTGGCAGGCGTTTACTAACTGCGGGGAAACGTACCGTGCAGTTCGCGGAGTTACGTTTAAGGATAGAGAAGATGCCGTCGCTTATGCACAAAAGCATATAGATCGTCTAATTGAGTTTAGGGATCGTAAAGTTAAAGAGCGCGAAGAAAGACTTGCACGGTACGCATCTCAGGCAGACAAGACACGTACTGCCTAAACACTTACCGCGTCCGTCATCCGAACTTGACGACCGCCACCACGCAAGAAACAACTAATCAACCGCATAGCAGCCTCAACGCGAACTGCCGTAACGTCCTGCCCCGGAACAAACCGACTAGTATCATATTCCACCGAGATCACGTCAACTCGCTCCATTCTAACAACCGCATCCCTAATGCTGCCACTAGGTGACAACGCGCCGGGGTTAAGACTTTCGTAATACGCCAGATCATACTGCGCTTGAATAACCTCAACGGGTATCTCATTAACGCCAATAGCAATACTATCGCAATCCGTTACGTCAGTCCGAGGCCATGCGCCTGTCTGCCCGCGCCCAAGCGTCCTCTTCCCCTTCCACGGCAGTCCCGACATATAAGCATAGGCTGCCCTCATGTGAACGTCGCTTGCGTCCGTGTCGGGGATGCTCGCACCATAATAGTTGGCAGCGTGAGCGATAAACGCAGATCGCGTGCCGTAGCTATCTGCGCCGGGTACTCCTGTTCCAACCTCGACTATCAGGGCCATTTATTATACCGCCAATACATACGCCTCGGCACCATCGCCGCCAGTTACCGCGATAGTGCCCTGCAGATAAGATCTAATGGAATCAAGATCAATAACAGCCGCACCCCCCGCCGGAATTGATGCGATCGTGTATCCCGCCGATATATCAACGGGCCCCACTCCAACAAGATATGAAGACCCGGCCCCGTCTCCGTCGATATTTGGAGTTATTGCGCCCACCGTTACGTTGTTGATCACTAGAAATTTAGAGACCCCCTTACTGTAGACAAGAGCGTCAGACGCTCCGAGAACGGTTGGCGTTATGCTAACTGGTCCGGTTGCGTTAGTGTTGACCTGAGTGATTGTAGCCACGTCCTAATCCTTGTTTCTAGGGTATCTATGTTTAATAGGTATCTATGTTTAATAGGGGAATTACGGCATTTATTCCATTATACCCCGCAATAAATCACAGCGCCGATTGGCGCTGCGATGTTTTTGCCTATTAGGCTTCAGTGCCACGACGCAGGGTATTAGGCTTCTGGCACATATACAAAGGATAGGCGTGTACATGGTACTTTGCGAAACGTGGGTTGCCTTGGAAAGCGGAATCAAGTTCCTGAATTGCGTAGACCGACTGACCTGGAGTATTCACGAAACTTATCCATTCGTCGGCTGGAGCCATTGCTTTAACAAAAATACCGTCACCGCCAACAACGAAGAACTTGGCCTCACCGTCCGCAACCGCAATTTCCAAATTATCATCGGACCCGTGATAGTTTCGGAATACGATACCGCCAAACTCAAAAGACGAGAATGGATCTACACCACGAAGCTCTGCAGCGGCAATCCAGTTAATCCAAAACTTCTCGACATTCGGGTGCGAGATAAGAGAATCGAAGAACGAATCGCCAACCAGCGCGTTAACACGCGATTGGCCCATAATCCAAGACCCCTTGGACGCCCTCATGATGTCGCGAACGATGCCTCGGCAAACCGCAGCAACATCCGTGGAAGAGACACCAAGCGCAAACGACACGGAAGCGGCCTCCGCAATGTTAAACTCGGTATAGTAGTTGTAGAACGTACTACCATCAGCGGGGTCAAGAACGCGGCCCTGAATAGCAGCGAGGCGGAGGTACTCTTCTGTATACTCGACCTTCTGACGCATCTTGGATAGACGGTCAGCAACTTCACGCTGCACGGTCATAAGTTCGCTTTCAGTACCGAATTCACGCAACCCGGAAACCTCGTGCGCCCAAACAGTATCTTGGGTAGCAATGCGCGGGATTTCGAAGTTAATCGCCTTACGGGAGTATCGCTGATTTTGATCTGGGGCAGACCCGCGCTCAGAAAAAGGAATGAGCGATAGGGTATCGTCTCTCTGATCAACGAAGATGCGTTTCGATCTCACCGGTTTAGGCGTGAATAGGTTAAGCGCGCCCAGCATTTGTGGGTTAAAATCCATGTTGTCTACGGCGCTAGACATTTCCATCATAGTGAAGGCGTCTGCCTTAAATACGTCCATCGTAGCCATTTAAAATGGTCCTTTCTAAATTAATCGCGAACGAAGATGCCAAGCAGAGCGAGAGAAGCGTCTGCCTGTGCATCTGTTCCTGTGTATGTCAGCTTATATCGACTAGCTTCTGCATCACGCACAACAACGGCGCGGTCAGCAACTTCGCCAGCCTCTACGGCCTCGTATAGAATGCCAGCAGCCACTTCGGAACCATCAATTGCGCCACCGTCAAATGCAACCGCAGCACCGCCTACAATAGCGTATACCAGACCAGCAGGAATAGCAGCACCAGCAAAGTTAGTCGTGCTGTCAAACGCCTGCGTGCCACGCGAACGATAACCGTTAGCCTCGGATTGCAGAAATTCAGCCGTGCGATTGGCTTCTGTGAGAATAGTCATTATTTATCACCTTTCTTTTTGTATATACCGTCCCATGGGTTATAGTCACCATCTTTCTTTTTCATGTCCTTGCGAGCATCAAGAATCTTGTCTTTAGCGTCGGCAACTCGAGCAACTGCGAACGCGGCCTTAATCTCTGCGTCAGTTTTCAGGTCGGCAATTGCCTCATCACCGTAAACTTTTGCGATAACCTCTTTGCGGATGGTCATTGCGTCTTTGCCGTCAGTAACATAATCAGCGACCAGCTTGGAGGCTTTATCTGCAACCATGGCAATCTCTTTAACGCCTTCATTAATCAGCGCAGCAATTTCATCTTCCGTTTTGACCTTACTGGCGGTATCCGCACACTCAATTTTGAGTTCAGCGATCTTCACGTCTTTCGCCTTCAGTTCGTCAGCATATTCCTTGATAGTTTTGGTAATGGTGTCGGCGTCTTCAACCGCGACCTGCACGGCCTTGTCACCAATCACTACCGATTTCATGTCAGCCATGACAGGCTCCTTTTTTTCGGTTATGTTGAGTGGAGCTGCGCCCCACAGTTTAGCGGCACCGTCACCAATGCGCGCATCTGGACCTGCCCTGGCGCTATCGACCAGAGCGAGGTGGTTATATATTGGCGGACCCATGATAAAATCATAATCAAGGCCATCACCGGCGGGCACGATATTTGCATCATAACCCATGCTGATTTCTCTTGTTCCAGTTTCGTATGCCTCGATCCCGGCCTTGTCTTTCACCATCAAACTGAACGCCACGTATTCTCCGTCGCGCATCGCGTCGCTGCCGACTTCCCCGATTGCATACTCCTTCCAATTATCGGAAGTTACTGCATCTTTAGGGTGCCCAAGTGTAACCGGAACATGTACTGCACTGGAAATGCTATCTTTAGAAAATACGCTTTCGGGCGGGCGCATAACCCTTACAATATGATCTCCAATCATACCGAGTTCAGATGCAATATATTCCTGTACGCCAGATCGTAGTGCTCGCGCGCTGGCAGATAGATACCCGTCATTTGTGCGCTTCACTCGCCCAATTTGCGCTCTGTCTGTAAACCTCATGGCACCATTGTTTCACATTATGCCTTACGGGGCAAATCAGGCTGCCCCGCTTTCAAGTCACTGGCTTGTTGGTCATAAGATTTACACTCAATCCCCATCAATCCAAGCGCACCCGGTCCAGAACAGTGTACTATAACAGTAAGCCAAGATTGATGCACTATAAAATATGCGACCGAATAGATATTTATAGTAGAGTTTTTAGGTATCTATGTTTAATGCTTAATAGGTATATATGTTTAATATGATATCGGGTTTCGTAACCGCGCCCGTCATCTATACCCTCGGCCATTATCATTGCATAATTGTTTACATCATCGCGCGGGGACTAGGGGAAAGCGATATCCGCTCGGATCATCATTTTAATATCCTCCAGATACGGTCACGGTCCACCCTCGGGCACGAAGATTGTCGATTGCGGTGTTGCCCGTAGCCGAGGGAATTGCGTTGGTGCCACCTGAAAGGGTGCATGTTCCACTCGACGACCCAGATGCATCGAAGGCCTGCAATATTCCGTCTACCGACGCTTGTGGAAGAGCGTTGTCTGATGCGTCGAAGCTAACCAAAGACCCCGCTATTGTACCCCCATCCCAGCCCGTTAAGTTATTGGTGTAGCACTGAAAGGTCTGAAGAGCAACATTAGCACTCAAGTCAGGTATAGAACCTGTTAGGCTATTGGTGTAGCACTGAAAAGACAGAAGATTAACATTAGCGCTCAAGTTAGGGATTGAGCCTGTAAGGCTATTGTTGTGGCACTGAAAATATTGAAGAGCAACATTAGCACTCAAGTCAGGTATAGAACCTGTAAGGCTATTGTTGTAGCACTGAAACTTCAGAAGATTAACATTAGCACTCAAGTTAGGGATGGAACCTGTTAGGTTATTATTGAAGCACTGAAAATGTTGAAGATTAACATTAGCGCTCAAGTCAGGTATGGAACCTGTTAGGTTATTATTGAAGCACGGAAAATCCGTAAGATTAACATTAGCACTCAAGTCAGGTATAGAACCTGTAAGGCTATTGTTGTAGAACCGACACCTCAGAAGATTAACATTAGCGCTCAAGTTAGGTATGGAACCTGTAAGGTTATTGTCGTTGCACTGAAACCGCAGAATATTAACATTAGCGCTAAAGTCAGGTATGGAGCCTGTTAGGCTATTGTTGGGGGCGTAAAAATTATAAAGGGCATTATTATCCACAACCATTGGAAACAACACCGTAGCCGGGGCAGTAAGACCAGCAGCAGCTAAATCAAATGCACTATCCGAATCTCCACCGAGAGAAAGTGTCGCCACAACATCATTATCCCCAATTGCTGTGACTACAGGAGTCTCGCTATTGATCATATACATTCTCAAACCTGTAAGTGTCAAATCATTAGTTTGACATACCATATACCGTCGATTACCTGGCAAATAACTTTCAAGCGCACTTACCTCCGTCAGACTAAATGCCCCCTCCCTCGCAATCCATTCTTCAATCTGGATTATGGGCAAATCTTGATCAAATCCTGCGAGCGGAACGGATATATCAATTTGATGCCCGTGTCGCATTGAAAATGCCCGCCCGCCAATAAATGATCCTGGAAGCGTCATTGACATGGTGTCATCGACAAAATCAGGATTAAGACGATAGGGTATTGTTCCGCTTAAGATTGGGCGCTTTGATGCGGTGACCTGCGTGGCGTGATTTCCGTTTCCACTTAGATCATCCATTCGAGCAACCGCATCTCCCGGCGCGGCCACGGTAGTCCCGGCTGTATCAGTGTATACGTAAAATGTCATGCTTTTTTCTCCACAATTAAGATCGTGACGTCTTGGCCCGAGGAATATATATTATTCATTTCAAGTTACCCCTTTTCGATTGCGAGCCATGCGCCATTTTGACTGCTGGCGAATAGATTTGTCGGATTCCATATCGGTGCTTCAACTGCAAGCCATGCACCATTTTGACCGCCGGCGAATAGATTTATCGGACTCCATATTGACGTTCCGGTTGCGAGCCATGCACCATTTTGACCGCTAGAGAACAGCTTTATCGGACGCCATATCGATAGGATTGCCGCCATAAAAAAAACTTTACCAATGTTGCTCATATCAGATCACCGATCATAACCCACTCATCTGTTGCGCGCTTGATTATTATCACCGAAGACCATTGGCTTTTCATGGTGGTATATCCTCCGACTGAATTGATGGTCACGCCCGATGCTCCCGCAATAGTAACAGCCCCATCGCCAGCCTGCGTTACAAGTATTCCAACCCCAATTCCAAACGCAACCGCCGAGTTCGCTGGAACTGTAAGCGTGACATCTGTCGCGCTATCCATCTCAATCTGCTTGCCGGCGTCGGAGAGTATCAGTGTATAGTTTGATACTTGGCTGTTGATTGGAATTACCGTCGCGGATGCAGCGGCAGAAGCCGCCGAGACAGCCGCCGCCGCCTCACTTGCAGCAGCGGCAGACGCGGCGGCGATGGCGGCATCGTATTCAGCTTGCGTAATAGTGCTATGCCAAAAGCCCGGAACGGTGGCTGGCAGGTCTAACAGAGAAGAAATATCAAATGGCCCGGAGGCCTGGATCTGGATTTTGCCCAAATCTCGTCGCATTACCTCCTTTGTGTAGTTAGAGCTATCATATACAACGATATTTACCCGATATACCGTTCCCCGAAGGCCGCTATCGTTAGCCCAAAGATTTACGCTCAGAGAACCGCCTGCACCGAGAGTTGAAGAAATTGTTCCGGGAACAACCACCTGCGCATCTGTATCGTATCCAGATATCATAAACTCCGCAGTTGTGTATTGCGCCCATGTGGCGTCAGGAAAATTAAACGTCCCGGTAATATTAACTGTGGTCAGTGCCATCCGCACCCTCCCCTACATCTGTTCCTAAATCGTCCATTCCACCGCCGGATATCCACGCCTCATACGACTGCTCAATTCCGCCACCAACGCCGCTTTCCGTCAGCTCATTGATGATAGCCTGTGTCACCGCCTCAGCAGGTATAATACCGGCAGATACTATTTTATTCCACTTGTCGGCAATCTCTCGACCGCTTTCGTGACGATCTTTATCGCTGACCTGCCATAGCGATGACCACGAATACCATATGTTTTCTGGCCGTGATCCAAGGGCCGACCGAATCAGGCATTCGTCAAGGACTGAAATCTCGGGTTCTATGTCATTCGTTTGAAGCATGTTGACGTGATCATAATAACCCGTAAGATCAAGATCGCCAGTCGATCCAAGCCCGCCACTAGATACGCCAAACAAAATCGCGCGCGGAGTGCGGGCGGCGGCAGAAACCTCATCCTGAGATTTTTCAATGATATCGGGCAGGGTTGCAAAGGTCGTATTTTTCTGCTCCCACTTCTCAGATGGAGTGTCCGGGTTCTCGCTTCCATTCAGCATAACGAGACCGTTGTTGCTTTTCATTTTAGCCATGAGATTAAAGCGGCTCAATACCTGTGTTTCCGTATCGGGATCGCTCAGAAGGCCGGCTAAACCGGGAACAGTAATAACATCGACGCGGCTTTCAAACACTAACGACGCCACATTGGCAACGATGCTATCATGGCGCTTTATTGCAGGCATGGCGGCGGCTAATACGCTATTGGCCTGCACGCCACGCAAAAAATTTGACGGCCTTTTGTCGCCGTAAAAAACAACCATCCTGGACGGATGTATATTCAACAAATCGGCGCTTGCGGTCTGGTAATATCGCGGCTTGCCATATCCAGGCGATATAGGATCTATGTCGATATCGCCAACGGCGACTTCATCCTTTGAAACGTGAGATACACGCAGCAGATCGCCGCGCTTTACTGCATCGACATTCAGCGGCTCATGGGGACGATCTTCGTCCCCCTTAATACTGATATAGACATAGGATGTACCGCGCAATCGTGCGTCTATATATGCCGATTCAAGCGTACCCCTGATTTGCAATCGCTTCTCGACGTTCTCGATAGCGCTGATTTGCTGCGGATCGGCCTGCCATGATCTCCACTTTCTGAATGCATCACGCCCTACTTGGTCAACAACTTTCCTCGGTAGCCACGCATATTCGTAGGCAATCATATACTGGCCATCCTGAGAACTAGATGGACGGGCATACTCGCCGTGCGAGGCCTTGTCGCGATCAGTTCCTAAGTTTGCTGTAAGGTTTGTATAGCTGTCGCTGAATGCGCTCATGGCCGTATTATGCGTTTGTCTGGTCGTTATTGTCAAATCAGGGCGACATCCTGTAATATCGACACTAGACGCATTGTCATACCCATGCATAGCTAACCTTGCTGCGCTTCATAATCGGCTCCAAACTGTATCTTAGCGCGTCCACGTAGTGGTTATTAGCATCATCTGGAACATCTAAAATATCTCCACTCAACCTATCAACCTTCCAGCTATATGTGCTCAATTCATCCAGTGTATTTCTGCACCGTGGGTGCACATAGATATGATTAAACGATCGAATGAATTGAATTCCGTCCACTATGCTTCCCTTACCTTTCTTCGCGCCCTCTATTTTTGGCATCCCCCTGCGCCTGACGTGACTGATCATAGCGGGCTGGGCGCTATCTGCGCGCGTTACAAACTTATCCCAATCATCGCATGGGGCGATACCTGAAATATCATCCAGCTCAATTCCAACCCCTCCAGCTTCGTGGCTAATATATAGATATTTGTCATTGACCCAAGACCTGATCATGACCGTCGGGTCCTGTGAATACCCCCAATCAAGACCTTGATATGGGCCGGACCATCCCTTTTCTGGAACAAAGGTTTTAACGCTGAATTTATCATGGAATATCTGTGATTTGCTGTTTTTAAGATATGCCCCCTCCCATATCCACGAATACATCGCATAGTCAAAAACCTCAAGATCGCGTTGGCGGAGCATATTTAGACCATCTGGGAAAAAGGGATTGTCTTGCCAATTCACATGGCGTACGATTGCGTTTCCAGGTTTGTGAATGACAAATCTTTTATCGACAGGGCTGCCCTCCTTTCTTGGGTTATATATTACCCATATTTCGGACCCCCGTTGACGCAGTACTGTAGCCTCAAGATATAACCAGCTTAACTCCGGTATATCCTCGGCTTCCTCAACAATGGTCAGATCTATCTTGGCGAGTGACTTTATTGATTGCGGGTTGATTTCTAGCCCTTTGAATACGAATTGCGTTCCGTTCTTTCCGGTAATACTGTCTCTAGTGACGGTATATTGTTCGGCAAGCCAGGGATGTATCTTCATGGCGTCGACCAGTTCGGAATAAAAACTTTTCTGGATGCTGTTTTGATATTGGCGGACGCACAATATCCGTATCGGATCTGCATATCCCCATAATAGCGCCATGATAGCGGCACCGACAGATTTTCCAGATCCCCGCCCCCCTTTAGCAACGCGATATTGATACGATCCTCTTGGGGCGGTAAATATTTCCGCAATTGCCTGCGGCAGTTCTATTTTGGCTGCAACCATATCGCATCATATATCACGTTGCTTTATTTTTTTGTAATTGGGCTTTACCATTCAAATACAATAATCAATTATGGTCGGTCATCGCTTTACGTACATTGGGCGTACGTGCCCCATTGTTCTGCCATTGCCGATGCGATACCCGGCCACGTGACAGACCTATCGCGCGACCTGTTATCGCCCGGCGATAATTTGTTGTGCCCGCCGTCTGTTTGGTTTCCCCATCTAGGCGCGCCATTAACTATACGCGGCTCAACCCATCCCGTGGGCCTGAGTTTGGGAAGACCGCGCAACCATAGGCATGTTCTCTTGCTGGCATCGTCCCCGAAATTGTACGGTTGGATGATTTGGTTTGGCTTGCCGATGACCCGCGATAGGGCACCTACCGGGTTTTCTATCGCCACCCGATCTAATCCGCATTCCCATAATCTTTGCACAAAGCGGATCGCACACTCACGTGCATCGCGGCGATCGGCCCCGACTAATGTGCCAGGCCTGACCGATTGATGATACGGCCCGTCGGCATATGCCCATTCCGCGCTGCATGTGAGGTATGTACACGGAGGGAACGCAATCAAACCACGCCACGCTCGCATCGATAGCGCATCAAAAATATCCATTTGCAGGTGCTCCCCCCGATCCGATCGGCTTGGGCACAAATCACACGACACGGCGTGGATGCCGCGAGCGAGCATTGCATCGCGCACGGCACCACTTTCCTCGCACCCGATAAGCCAAGGCATGTTTATTGTGTGTATGTGTTTGATGGCGTTACCGGACGACTTGCAAACGTCCACCCCTTGGATGCGTTACCATCTACATACATGATATCGCCATGCAAGGCGACCCGTCGATCGAAGTTAGCGCGTGTCAGGTATCGTGTGCGGCCCTTAGGTATTCGACGATCATAGGCAAGTACCACGTAACCGTCTGATACCATTTCGCGGATGATGTTGTAGGTGCGTTGCATTAGTTATACCTTGTGGTGCGGCGGGATTTCCAGATGCGCGGGCCCGATCGGCACCTTCCTTGGTTTCGGGCGATGGCGATCCAGGGGGGCATCGCACAAGTGTCACCTATGGTCAGACCGAGATCGTCAACGTTCGCCGCTTCACGTTCCGCTAATTCGATCTCGGCTTGCTTGCGCTTCTTGTCACCGCTTTTCTTGTCACGCCGTTCAATGGGAATCGCGCTGTTCGCATTCGCAGTCATCTTGGGGCGGGACCGTGACCCGCCAGCCCAAGGTGCGTGCGGCATATCGCACCAGAGCGGCAAAAACGGCAAATTCCAGACCCACGGTCATGTTCTCATGGTGGTTTGCGCCGAGCCAAATCTGGTAGCCATCGTGCCCTGCATAGGCCCCGTCGCCCAAATGAGTGGTGTCTCGCGTCTGCATGTCGATATCCTTGCTATTCAGGGGCGCGGTGCTGCCGCCCCGCTCAATCTTCCGTCGCAGGGTTAAACGCCCACTCCCAGCGTTCGTCGTGCTCCATGCGTATGCGGGCTGCAAGTCAATGCGGCCCGAAGTAATGTTGTTAGGCTTATTCAAGTTTACTTTGGTTTTCTTGTTCAGAGAGAAACCGGCGCAGGATTTGGACCAGATCGGCGCGATAGTCATCGTCTAGCATTCCGACGGTCGATAAAATTTCCGCGTCGGTATTGCTCAGGTAAAACACCACGATATCCTGTGAGACCTCCCGAGGCGAGAAAAACTGTTCGTTGCGATGCTCGTTAGATGAAAAGATCAGCGTACAGGCGTTTGCGTTGTTCTGGTTATACATACGTGGTGCTGAAAATTTCAAAGACCCAACCTTGTTGGTCGATTGGGGAAATATCGAAAAAATTGTAGACATTTTAGTATCCTATCGTGTTTAGTGTGCCAGGTTCGATCTGGTGGCGATCGGCGGGATCAAGCGGCGTGTTCGCCCTCCTTGAAGGCCTCGTCGGTGAGCCGGCGCAGGATGTCGGCGTAGTAGTCCAGGGTGCCAACGTATCCCCAATTAATCTCACCGGGGCAGGCCCCGAAGTGGTCGTCGCTGAGGGACTTCAGGCGTTCCAGCATCTCGTTGATCTGGGAATTAGCTTTTATGAATGCGTCGATGGCCTTGGTGTTGTCGGTGGAACGGCGGGTGGTCATGGCGTGGTCTCCTAGCTTGTGTGTCTCTCTATACCCTTAACATACAAAAACCGCTCATGCATTGCAAGAAAAAAACGCACCACCAAGGTATTTTTTTCGCACCCTAATGTAGGGGGTTGGAAGACATCAACACACGGGTTAATAGGATAGGTATCTATGTTTAATAGGTATCTATGTTTAATAGGTATCTATGTTTAATAGGTATCTATGTTTAATAGGTATCTATGTTTAATAGGTATCTATGTTTAATAGGTATCTATGTCGACGGCACGGCATGTATCTTCTTCGGTGGATATAGCGGTCATAGTCTCTCTCCTGTCTTTCCTTCTTACGTCACAGGCGCAGGCCGGTGATTTCTTTGAACACGTCAGCGTCGAAAAACGGCCAGTCCTTGACAATTGCGACATCTTCCGGCGAAGCGCCCTCATATGCGCGCCGCCACGCCTCATGGTAGGCGACGGTGCGCAGGTAGCCGCCCGTCATCTCATATTCGGGATGCGCGGCCTTTTCCGCGTCGGTCATATCGGCGCTGTTGACAAGGACGCAGGGATGCACGTCGTAGATCCATTGCGGCTTTGTCGCCGCTTCCCATTGCGCGCGGGGGACGTCATGGTTGAATACGCGAACGGTTTCGGGCGCGACGGAGTTGAAAAAGCCGGAGTTAAAGTCGCCTGAGTTCCAGCGGCCGGAGTTTTTGTGGCCGGAGTTGAAGTTGCCGGAGTTGTGGTGGCCTGAGTTCCAGTGGCCGGAGTTCCGGTGGCCTGAGTTTTTGTCGCCTGAGTTCCAGTGGCCGGAGTTGTGGTGGCCTGAGTTCCAGTGGCCTGAGTTCCAGTGGCCTGAGTTAAAGTCGCCGGAGTTAAAGCTGCCGGAGTTTTTGAGGCCGGTATTCCCGATACCATGTTGTTCGGCGCCGTGGGTGGTCATTTTCTTGTCTCCTAGTTAGGTATCTATGTTTAATGGTGTGGTAGGCCCGGAGGGACTTGAACCCCCAACCAAAGCGTTATGAG
>Ga0210043_1001098_pt1 | contig 24954 bp, 27 predicted proteins | sample CryGeymet201501t_FD_183990 | JGI IMG/M metagenome (GOLD analysis project Ga0210043, IMG submission 183990) | Groundwater microbial communities from Crystal Geyser aquifers in Utah, USA - Crystal Geyser metaG 2015-01t (SPAdes) (version 2) | ecosystem: Environmental > Aquatic > Deep subsurface >... | reverse complement strand
GATTTCACTGAGAGTTAGAAGACCGACACACCAATAAATCTAACAATACCCAAAACCCGGCTACCAAGCTGGGTTTTGGGTTTTTGTTTGTTAGAATATAAATATGATTAAAAGTTTGTTCTTTATTTTTATAGCTCTTTTGCTTGTTGCTGGTGGCGTTTTTTTATTTATAAATCAAAACGAATCGCCAACCCCGCCCCCAGCTTTTAGTAATTATGCAGAATACGATTCGGTGCTAATCGAAAAATCTGATACAAATTTACAGTATTCATTTTATCCTACAGAATTTATTAATAATTATCAGCTATATCCAACAAGTGAGCTCAACGATGAAATGGACAGGTTGTCAGGCTTAACGTCACAACGCACCCCGGAAAACCAGGTAGTTTTTGAAAAGGAGTATGAAGATATAAGAGATATAGCAGTTGGTAATAATAAAACCCTCTATGATTACATTGGTCGTTTACAGAAGCCACTAACCTACGAAATATATAAATCTCTTTCCCATGATTTGCAAATTATCGTAGCTAATGAAAAATTAAAACACAACGTCGCTCGTCCCATGCACATGAATTTGTCCATTAATTCACCAGTTAAAACACCAGATACTCCAGCTTACCCAAGCATGTTCGCCGCGAGGACAATGTTAGTAGATTCTATTTTAAAAAGATTTCTGCCAGAAGAAGAATATAAATCCGTTTCACTTAATTTAGAAGCAGCTATTAATCGGTCAAAATTGTTTGGTATAAGTACCAAGTTTGATACTGAATATGGGTCAGCTTTGGCTCGTTCATATACAGATAGTATGTTTGATAAAGTTCTTTCCAAAGAATTTATACAAACAGTACAAGAAAAAGAATGGTCTGGAAGTTCAACCTGGCCTCCTGAACTAAATTATGGTGAGGAGTCACCTGATCTACTTATCTATAATCCACGAGTCGAACAAAATAATAAACAACTGGTTTTTAAGACTGATATTACCAACCAAGGTGCGGTCAGTACTCCACCAGAATTTAAAATATTACTGGAAATCGATCAGTATGCTGATGGTAGCGTCGATGAAAAAATCGACATACCTTATGGCCTGGTGACGCCAGGAGCAAGTAGGGAGGCTGGCTACACTTTGTCCTACCCTACACCAGGAAACCATAGTTTTCGGTTTGTGGTTAATCCGGATTATTCATTTTACGAATGGTACCATCAAAACAATTATGGGGAGTGGGTAGGATTTACTATTGAGTAATTAAAAGCAGTTGCACATATTGTGTTTATAGGTTATATTTCTGGCCACATATGCCAATAACTAAAGGAGCAAAAAAAGCCCATCGGTCATCACTTAATAAGCGAGTTTTTAACGTTCGTCGTCGTCGTATTATGAACGATGTGGTGAAGGAAGTAAAAAACCTTATTACTGCCGGAAATACTAAAGAAGCAAAAGCCAAAATGCCCGAAGCTCATAAGGCGATTGATAAAGCCGCTAAACGAGGCATTATTAAAGAAAATACAGCTGCTCGTAAAAAGTCACGACTAGCCGCAGCGATTAAGAAGGTAAAGTAAAAATCCCTTAACGGGGATTTTTTGTTTCATCATTTACTTTCCAAAGATTTTTGTGATATCATCGCTTTCATTCAGTAATTGAATAAATATAAGCTCCCGTAGTTTAATGGATAAAATATCGGTTTGCGGTACCGGTGCTCCAGGTTCGACTCCTGGCGGGAGCACAAAATAAAACACCCCAGATTGGGGGTGTTTTATTTTGTGCTCCCTACAAATCATTGGGCTTCACTAAGGATTAGAAGACTTTGCATAAGTCGAACTATCTAAAGTTATATTTAAAATCCAAAATATTCTAGCACTTTAGCAAAGAAGGGTTCTTCCAAATGTTCCTCCGGTAACTTCATGGCAATTAAATCTTCTATTTCATCTACTTCGTCTTCCGGTAAAGGAATAACAATCAGCGGCATAATCAGGCGTTCACCTTTGATTAAAAGTTGTGGGCCTTTAGGATCGTCCTCGTCTATGTAATAAGATTCTAAAGTTGTATAAGGATAAAGACGATCATCCACCCGTACCCCCCTAGCTGTTACCGCAAAGGGAATAGTCTGTGGCGTGCGCAATGAAGTCAAAGCGGTTGCTATAGCCATCAGAATTATCAAAACACTAAAAAGCACGTTACCGACCATAAAAGCCGCTGCTGAAGCCGCTAAGGCAATAATGCCTAAAATAACAAACCACTCTGGCTTTTTTTCAACATGGTGGTGTTCCGGGGCTTCCCAAGTAATTGAGCGTAATTGCTGAGTTTGTATGACTTGAGCCTCGTCGCTATTTCCTGTTGGTTCCATATATGTGAAATTGTACCATGGTGATTTTTGCTTATAATCAAGATACACACCCACTTTTGTGGTATTGGCGGTGTACTCGGGTATGGTACCCATACCTCCAATCAACATAAGGGTATTTTAGTGCATTTTCCTGAAAGGATTTAAGGTTTGTAGGTCGGGGTCTACTTTACAAAGTTGACACCCCTTAGGCATTGTAAATCCGACATATCCGACTCTCCTAAAGAGAGGTTTTCTGTAAGGTAAATGAGACAAATGAGACATTATTCGCTGGTATTTAGCCACGTTTCATTTACAGCAAAATCGTACAAATCTGACAGGGGTATAGGGTACGAAATGCCAATTTTCTGGCACTCAAAAAGTGACAAAGTTGACACGAAAACCATCTACCACAAAGTTCTCGCCGATATAGAAAAACTCTCGGAAGAGATGCGGACATTTAATCCGTTTGAAGGATTATTAAAGATTTTTTCAATGTTTGGTTTTTAATTTTGTAGCAACCAAATTTTTGAAAACCAGTAGTCCGAAATCTGCACGCACTTATTCCCCAGACTACCGCATTTTTTAAATCTAAACTTGGTTCTGGCAGGAAGAACTTCTGTTTCTCCGTGGAGATCAGGAAATCGGAGTCTCGGCCTGAGTACAGGTGTCACAAGTTTTTGCCTGCTGGCAAAACTCGCGACCCGCCTCGGCGCCGTCGCGCCTCCGGCCTTGCGCTACTCCAGGTGTTCGCGGCTCACCCGCCAGTGCAAATCCAGATTGGTTCTTGTGTTCTAGCTTAGTAATGAGGATTTGCGAAGCCTGAGTTACTAACCTCTACCTACTCGGGACGCTCTGGACTCCTAGGGAGGATTGTGTCATTCATTGGGTGTATGAATAACACAATACAAGCGCCGCATGGGATGGCGGCTAAACAATAAGCAATCCCCGTAAAGGTGAAATACTGCCTTTATGCGAGAAAAAGTAGTGAGTCTGAGGAACTGCAAGTCTTGAGTACCGACAGCCAGATCAAGGAGATGCTTCAGCTCGCCGAACGCGAAGGACTGGAGATCGTGACCATGAAGCGTGAGAGCCACTCCGCAAAAGAGACAGGACAGCGACCAGTCTTTAATGAGATAGTCGAAGAAATTAGAGATGTAAAATACAACGGCATCCTCACATGGGCACCGGATCGTATCTCACGAAATGCCGGAGACCTCGGAAGAATCGTGGATTTGATGGACGCAGGAAGGTTACATATGATCCGAACTTTCGGACAGACCTTCGGCAACAACCCGAATGAGAAATTTCTGCTGATGATTCTCGGCTCGCAAGCAAAGCTTGAGAACGACAACCGAGGGATTAATGTGAAGCGAGGACTTCAGACGAGAGTAGAGATGGGGTTGTGGCCCGCACCAGCTCCTACAGGGTATCTCAAAGAAATTCGTAATGACAGGAAGTGTGAGTGCTACATCGACCCAGAACGAGGAGAAACAGTGAAGAAAATATTTGAAAAAGTAGCGTATGAGCGGTGGAGTGGTATAAATGTCTATCACTGGCTTAGACATGATCTGAACTTTCGAACCGCTTATGGAAAGAAACACCTCAGTCTCGGCAATATCTACAAAATCCTCGAAAACCACTTCTACTACGGAGAGTTTGAGTACCCTAAGAATTCAGGCAATTGGTATAAAGGCAAACACGAACCACTCATCTAAAAAGAACTGTTTGAGATGGTCCAAACCCAACTGAAAGGAAATGAGCTGAGGACCAGACAAAAAAAGGAATTTGTGTTCACTAAACTGATGTCCTATGGTTTATGTGGGTCTGGTATCAGTGCTGACGAAAAATATAAGAAGCTAAAGAACGGCAAAGTGAACGCTCACATCTACTATGGTTGCACTAAAGCAAGAGATAAAAACTGCAAGTGTGGTTATATTTCCGAAACGGAGCTAATCAAGCAACTTCAAGCTTTGGTTGATAAGGTGGAAATCAATGAATTTTCGGTGAAAAAGCAGATTGTGGCTGAGGTGACGAGGTATAAAAAGTTTGAAGCTTCACTGCTAGGGCAAGACCTGAATTTTGAGATTGGAGACATTGATATCAAGCGGTATATCAAGTTTCTTCTAAAGGATGGAACTGTGGAGGAGAAGCATGAAATAATTACATGTATTAATTCTCCCATTCTACTTAAGAACGAAGTCGTTTCGTTTGAAAGCTGAGAGCAAGAGGATCTCTTTGTGTTAATTAAACAGTTGCGTATATACTAAGTATTAGTATCATTAGTAAGTTAGTTAATTGTCCACTTAAATTTTAAAATCTATATATGAAAAAACCAATGGTAATGATGATGGTTTTGGTGCTCGTAGCCCTGTTCTTTGCTGGACAAGGCGTATTAATGCATTCACAAGTTTCCACAGAAGAAGTAGCTTTCCATAAATTGCAGGGCGAGTACTTTATTCTTGCAAAGACCGAACGTGAATCTGCGGCGACTGGATCTGAACTAAATCAAAAGCTTGTTGAGATACAAAACTACCCTTCTGAGTTACTCATGCTCAAGCTTGTTGGTGTCGGCAAGATACTCACTGGTATCTTTGTACTGCTTTTTGGTATTTTGATTGCACTTGTAATGATGCCAAAGCGGTTAGCACAGGTAATATCATCATCACGTCCAGTATAGTTGCCACAGTGTATTACCTCTATTAAGTTCTATAGTTTATGAAACAAACATACCCATACCTGGTCCCTATCTCTGTTATTGTTGCAGGCGCACTTGTTGCTGTAGCGGTATTTCTATCAGGGAATAATGAGAGATCTGTAGTCGGGACAGAGACTCAGCCAGTCGCACAAAAGCCTGCGACCGATGCTGTTCGCAAAGTAACAGCAGCCGATCACATTAAAGGTGACATAAATGCTCCTGTTAAAATAATCGAATATTCAGACTTTGAGTGCCCCTTCTGCCAACAGTTTCATCACACACTGAGTGAAGTTATGGAAACATATGTTGATACGAGCGAAGTGGCTTGGGTCTTTAGGCAATTTCCAATAGAACAGTTGCATTCAAAAGCACCTGCTGTTGCGATGGCATCAGAATGTGCGGCTGAACTTGGAGGTAACGATGCATTTTGGCAGTTTACTGACCGTTATTTCGAAGTCTCTTTGGCTAATAACCGCACAGACATCGAGACAGTGATTCCACAGCTTATACAGGAAATTGGAATTGAACAATCTGCATTTCAAACTTGTTTTGATAGTGAGCGACACCTAGATAGAATCCAAGCTGACTTCAATAACGCAGCAGAATCTGGTGGTCGAGGCACTCCATGGAGTATTGTTGTTGCTCCAAATGGGAAGACATTTCCTTTGAGTGGGGCACAGCCCATTGGAGCGGTCGAACAGCTCATCGAAATTGCCCGCAGTGAATCTTAATTATGAAGCCTTTATTGAGTTTGATTCAAATATTGAGTAAGCCGATGTATCTCGCTCTGGTTATAGTGGTAGGGTTTTTGGTGTTTACCAGTGCCATAATAATTCCCAATGTTGCTGCCGTAAGTAGTGTGTTTCAGTCTTCGGTAACTCTCTCAACAAAAATTCAGTTTATGTTTTCATTGTATGGCTCCATTGGGACTAACTTCACTCTGATTTCTGCCACATATACTGTTTTAATAGCTACGTTCTTTGGGATACAAATAGCATTGTTGACGTACTACATTCGCAAGGCGCGAGGTGGAGTGATGCGAATCAAAGGCCTGGGCGCAATGAGCCTTGGTGGTATTATAAGCGGTGCCTTAGGCATTGGTTGTGCGGCCTGTGGCACTTTTATCCTCACCTCTGTGCTGGCTCTCTTCGGTGGCGCTGGAGTCTTGGCCTATTTGCCATTTGGGGGTGAGGAGTTTGGGATAATCGGAGCGGGTCTTTTGACGTATTCGATTTATCTACTACTCAAAAAAATAGATAAGCCTCTCTCGTGCCCGACCTAATTAAACGACCATATCTTAATCTATTAAATACTAATATGTACGACATCATTGTTATTGGGGCAGGTTCTGGTGGGCTTAATATCGCCTCATTTATGAACAGTATTGGACTTAAAGTCCTTCTTATTGATAGGAGCGATGAGCATATTGGTGGTGATTGCCTCAATACAGGATGTGTTCCGTCAAAAGCATTGATTCACATTGCTCGCCAACATAAAAATGCACAAGAAGTAACTGCCTTCGGTCCTCGCCTTAGTGAATCAATTGATATTCAAAAAGTGATGGCTCACGTGAAGGCGGCACAAGACGTGATTCGTGAACACGAGAGTGCTGAATACTTTCGCTCAAAGGGTATAGATGTGGTACTGGGAGAAGCAACGTTTGCTGGAAAGAATGCAGTGAAAGTTGGTGATTCCGTATACCATGGAAAGAAAATTATCTTGGCTACCGGCTCACGACCGCGTACGCTCACTATTCCCGGTGTTGAAGAAGTGGAGAGGGGTGGTCGTCTTTTTACCAATGAAAACATCTTTTCTCTCACAAACCTACCTAAGAGACTTCTGGTTATTGGTGCCGGACCTATCGGTATTGAACTCGGACAAGCTTTTAGACATCTTGGTTCAGAAGTGGCAATTGTGACAAATGATGCAAAGATTCTTCCTCGAGAAGATGGTACGCTCTCTTCAATACTCTATGAACGTCTAAAGGAAGACGGTGTCATATTTCACTTTGACAAAAATACACTGCAGTTTGAAAAGGGAGACACGATAGTTGTGGAAGACATCACCACAAAAACAGAAGAGAAGCTGTATTTTGATGCGGTATTGGTTTCAATCGGGCGTGTACTCAATACAGACGGGCTAACGCTAGAGAACGCCGGTATCAAGACAGATGAACGTGGAAAAATACTAGTTGACGAGTACCTCCGCACCACGAACAAACAGGTCTTTGTCTGCGGTGACGTGGCAGGACAACATCAATTCACACATGCGGCCGAACTTCATGCAGGAATTATCATCAAGAATATGCTCACCCCGTTCTTTAAAAAGAAACTCTCGACCGACACACTTTCGTGGGTAACGTACACCACACCAGAGCTCGCGACCTATGGGCTTAATGAGGCTGAACTTAAAAAGCGAAATGTAGCGTACAAAGTACTAGAATCCTCATTTGCGGAAGACGATCGCGCTATTACTGATGGTGCCAGGTATGGGTACACAAAAATGTTTGTGGATAGCAAGACGAAGAAGATTCTTGGTGGGACCATGGTTGCACCGAACGCTGGTGAACTTATTCAGGAACTTATTATGGCGACCACGAGTAAGCTCACCACTTCGGCAATCTTTAATAAGATCTATCCATACCCAACGGCGGGGAGGATTAATAAGCGAGTGGTCATGAATGGGGAGCGTGGGCGACTAACACCATTTGTTAAAAAGGTAATGCGACTTTTGTATTCGCTTAACTAACGGTACTGATACGACATGGAATATATCACGCAATTTGCGAGGTTTGTCATTCAGTTATTTTCATGGCGCATGGTTCCTTTCTATGCGATTTCAGTTATCGGAACCCTATTTCTCGTAGGCACGGGGCTAGACTGGGCGTACCTTGTTTTTGTTCTTAATGTAATGCCATCATCGCTACTCTTTGTGGCAGATCTTCTTGGATTTATTTTGCCAGTACTGCTTATGTTAAGTTCATTAATCGTGTTGTTTGTCTCACGAAAGAAAATCTATCGAATGTATGCAGAAGCTACCTTGTACGCAATCTTGCTTGGATTTTCACTTTCAACTGTCTTCAAGGCGTTCACGGGTCGTACGTCGCCACCGCATAGACACAGTGGAGAGAAGCTTGTACTTATCGACAATAGCAATGGATTTGATTTCGGTTTTATGAATAATCACGTTATTGGAGGATGGCCGTCGTCACACACGACCATAGCTTTTGCACTCGCGATGACGCTTACGCTGTTACTTCCAAAGCGTTGGTATATTAAGACGACACTCTTCGGAATAGCGTTATTTATTGGAATCGGAGTAACCTTCGGTTTTCATTGGCTCTCAGAATTTGTAGCAGGGGCATGCCTTGGAACTGCGATTGGACTCGTTGTTGGTAGGTATTATAAGTCATCAAGAATCGATGCCTTAGTGTAGTTCACTTTTTTCTCCTTTACTATTAGCAGCGGTTGTCATATCATTTGAATATACATTCAAATGATATGGGTAGAAAAATTAAAAAAGAATTGGGAGATGAGAAGGCTATAGTGCAATGCGCTGAGCAATTCGGGTTGGTAGGCGATCCAACGCGGATGAAGATTTGCTGGCTCCTCTGCAAACACAAGAAGCTTTCGGTCAGTGATATAGCAGACATACTTGGGGTTTCGATATCGGTGGTGTCCCACTCGCTCAAACGTTTAAAGCAGAATAATTTAGTTGAAACGAGACAAAAGCACAAACACGTATTTTATAGTCTTGCTGAAACAGATTTTACAAGCATCATCAAAAAAAGCTTAAAACACGTATGAAAAATAAACCATCAAAGAAAGGTTTGTATACATCAATAACTGGCACCGTCATTGTTTTACTCTGTTGCTTTACTCCAATTCTCGTCATCTCTGTTGGGCTTGTCGGACTTGGTGCTCTCACCCCGTATCTTGACTACATTCTATTTCCTGTACTTGGAGCCATGGTAGTGGTCACTACCCTAGCTTACCGAAGATACAAGAAAGGGTGTGAGACGTGCAACCTGGAAACCTTAGAAAATAACAAACAATAACCTTATGGACACATACGACCTGATTATTATTGGTGGTGGCGCAGGAGCATTTGCTGCAGGTATTAAAGCTAACGAGCTTAAACAAAAAACGTTGATAATAAATGGAGGACTGCCAGCCGGTGGTACGTGCGTCAATGTCGGCTGTGTACCTTCCAAAATATTGGTGCACGCGGGTGAAGTTATTCATAATGCACGTCACCACGCCGTACCGGGTATTGATATCGAAGTTAAAAATATTGACTTCAAAAAGATCATCGAACACGAGCTTGGCATGGTCGAGCATTTTAGAAATGAAAAGTATCAAGAAATACTTGGGAATCTCGAACATGTCACCTATATAGAAGGAATGGCATCTTTTTCTGGAGAAAAAGAGGTTGTGGTTAATGGAGAGGCATTCACTGCGACCAAGTTCATCATTGCCACTGGCTCAACTGCCAACGTGCCACCAATTGAGGGCATCCGTGAAGCGGGGTACCTCACACATATTGAAGCATTGTCACTTACAAAGTTGCCTACAGAGATGGTTGTGATTGGGGCTGGTCCAGTGGGACTCGAGCTGGCACAAGTGTATGCGCGCTTTGGGACAAAGGTGACCATTCTTCAGCATGGTGAACGCATCTTCCCGCATGGTGAGCAGGATTTGATTGCACAGCTTCATAAGGTGCTTGAGGACGAGGGTATTATCATTCACACAAAGGCAGAAGCAACGAGGGTGGAACGGAGAGACGGGAAGAAAGTGGTTACGTTTACCGTTGATGGAAGTGAACAAACGATTGCGGTTGATGAGATACTGCTAGCTTCAGGCAAGACGGCAAATACCGACGATTTGAATCTTGTCACTGTCGGGGTTGCCGTTAATGAACGTAAGTCAATTATCGTTAATGAGTATTTTGAGACGAATGTACCGCATGTGTACGCCGTTGGTGATGTGACCGCTCTCCCTATGCGTCTTGAAACAACTGCTGGACACGAAGGGACGCTGGTAGCTGAAAACATAATTGAAGGCAAACAAAACAGTATTGACTATGGTTCAGTGCCGTACGCTATTTTCACGGACCCCGGCTATGCCAGTGTCGGCCTGACGGAAGATTCACAGATGGAACGCGATGGTGTGTGTGCCTGTCGCACGGTGCCGTTTACAATACTTCCAAAAGCTGGTATTACCGGACGAACAGAAGGCATGATTAAGATGGGAGTTGACCCCAAAACACAGGTTATTGTTGGTGTGCACATTCTCGCACCGAACGCTGCTGACCTTATTGCAGAGGCCATGGTGCTTATTAAAAACAAGAACACTATTGACGATGTATTGAACTCAGAACCTGTATTTCCTACTTTATCAGAAGCAATTAAATACGCTGCCCTATCGTTCACTAAAGACCTGAGCAAACTCAGTTGTTGTATCTAATTTATAGACTTGAAGATGCGTCCATTTAGTACGACAAAAAGTCTATTATGTATTGATGATGTGAATAAGGGGTTATCATGAAAAATCTTTTTAAAATTAATTTGAAATTGTTGCTCGGCTTTGTACTTGGAGCAACTATTTTTATTGGTGCGGCACAGTGGTCGCAACAGTACAGTGAGTCACTACAGGCAGTTACTAACCAAGCGGGGTGGCTTGGTGTGTCCTCGTATATTGGCGTCATGGCACTTTCGATCGTGATTGCACCACTTGGTACAGGGTTTTTAGTACCAGTGGCAGCAAATAGCTTCGGACCGTTTCTGGCCGCTATCTACAGCATTATTGGGTGGACTATTGGTTCAATGATCGCATTTTTGTTGGCTCGGTATGTGAAAAGAGCAGCTCTGTATGAAGCCAGATTCATTGAACGAGTGCAGGAGTACGAGCAAAAGCTACCGCGATGGTATTTCTACGGCATGATCGTTGGGTTGCGTATGACATTGCCGGTTGATGTACTGAGCTATGCCCTCGGTGTAGCTAGTTCTATCAGTTTGAGAATGTTTTTCGTAACAACAGTACTTGGTATTACGCCATTCACGTTTATCTTTACATACTCGTCAGAGAGCACTATTTGGGTGCAAGTGTTAGTGGCCTTAATCAGTATCTTGGTATTCTTGGGAGGGGTATTTTTTGTAAAACAAAAAATACTTAAATGAAATTATCTTTTTGATTTAATTGTGTGTAGAGGGCACTTGTTTCTTGTGGTGTCGGTGCGCAACCCAGGAAATGAATGCAAAAAGGACAACGGTTGGGATGAGGAGATACGGATTCGCTAATGATCCTCCGAGAAAGATGTACGCGGTGAGACCAGGAATTACACCCAGCAAGGTTGCACCTATATAGCTTCGGTAACGAATAGCAGAGAGCCCGGAAGCATAGTTTACAAAATCAAACGGAAAGAGTGGAATGAGTCGCAACATAAGTACCGTCTCAAAACCACAACAACGAAGCTTTTCATCATATTTCTTAATAAAGGAGTTTTCATTTTCTTTGACAAAATTTCTTCCAAAGTACCGAGCAGCAAAGAACGCCACAGTTGCTGAGAGGTTCTCACCGATGTAGGTGTATATCCAGCCCATGACTGGTCCGAAGAGGACTGCCGAAAGCGGAGTCATGATAGATGTTGGGAAGAAGACAAGTGGCCGCACCGTGTACGCAATAATAAAGGCGAGTCCTGACCAGACACCGAGTCCGCCAAGGTATGCACGGATATCATCAATAGAAATTCCGACGGTGAGGTAGTAGTAAATCGCTCCTAGGATAGCAACGATCCATAGTGCGCCAAGGACATTTTTAATTGTCAGTCTGTTTTTCATGTATTATTTCTGTTTTATCAGTTTTCAAGTTTTTATCACACCAGTGCACACATGGTTCCCCTTTGTCACCAAGTGTTTTCTTACATAGATCGCAGACAAATGAATCTGTCATATACTTACTCTAGGATTACTAAACCGTCACCATGCTGCACAGCGACACTAAACCACATTTCAAAGTAGAAAGGGTGTGTGGTGCCGTGATTATCAGTAATTGTGAGTTCGCCCTCATCAGTCACGTTGAGTGCATAGCGGGTACCTTTATGGTCAGTTTCAAGTGATTTTACTTCGCGTAGGGTAAGCCACGGCGTGGTAAAGGTAGTCTCGTTATCACGAAAGACAATCATGATGGTCTTTGGATCGAACGTCGTATCGATGTTGCTGGGGTCAAAGACAAAACGATCGTCAGTTTCGTAACCAGCGTACGGATTTCGGGCATAATCACGACGATGTCCGGTGTCTTCGCTCAGTACAATGGCGTTAGGGTAATTTTTTCTTATCTCACCCAAAGTCAGTAGTTGAAAAGGCACCCGAATAAGTTCCGCTGGATATAACGACCCCGCCAAAACCCTCCCGGTACTTTGTTGCCAGAGATTCTCAGTTGCACGATCGTACATAATCATATTGCTCTCAAGGAGCGACCCACTCACGCCAAACGTCGATACAGTGCCATTGGGCAGGGTGCGATCAAACACGAGCGCACTTCCACACAGTGGGCAAAAGGTGATAGCTACTGGCTTGCCATCAAGCTCATCATTAACAATTTCGTGCCACGTTAGGATGTTGTATGGATAGACTTTAACAGTATCTTTTCCAAACAAGACGATCGCTTGTACTTCATCAGGTCGGGTAAACGACTTAAGTGGTACGAAAGTCGGTGTATCAATAGCAGGAATGCCATCTTTTCCGGGACCACCAGAAATAGCTTCCTCGATGCGAACATCTGCTTTTGACCAGTCTGTATTAGAAAAGTTAGTAGAAAGAGCGCGAGGCACAGTAATTGTTGGAGTATTTGTAATAGTTTGTGTTGTTGGTTCTGTTTCGTCTTCGTCTAGATTGTTCAATAGACCTTGTTCGATCTGGAGTACACCGTTAATTATTCCTTGATCCAGCACCCAGCTTTCAAACTTCTTATCATTGCCAGTAATAATAAGAATGCCGAGAAGGATGAAGAGTGCTCCGATGGCTCTCTTAAACCAACCACGACTATCGGATACACCAGTGAGACGGGCAGTAATCTTTTGACCAAGGAGTGCAATCAGCAAGAGTACGGTCACGAGTCCGAATAGGTACACAAGTAGATAAAGAGTACCGAGGAGAAAACTGGCTGGCAGTACCGTCGCGAGAATGACAAAGTACGTTGGACTGCAGGTCGAGAAGACCGGACCGAGGGCTGCACCCATAAGCACGTCACCCCAGATACTTTTCTTTTGATACCCAGCGCCTAAAATTTTGTTGGCTCCCACACTTCCTTTATTTACAAACGGTAGATGTTCCCAGAGCGTTGGAAATAAGAGTGTTAGACCAAACCCCAAGAGAATGCCTCCTGATAGATAGCTCCAGATGTAGGGTGGAATATCAATGAGTGCCGTTGAGGCTTTGAGGAGGTAGGTGAATATGAGGATCGATAGCGCGAGGGATCCGATAACAATATATGGTGTTGCTTTACTTCTCGCACCGACACTGCTCCCAATAATAACAGGGAGTAGTGGTAGTACACATGGCGCCAGCACTGTGAGCAGACCAGCGATGAATGAGATAAAAAGCAACGTCATAACTTATATAGTTTTAAGTACATCAGCAAGAGTCGCAGGATGCGTAATACTACTCTTGGCAGTACCATCAGAGGCTATTTCGATGAGTGAGTGTTGGGTGGTGACCCCGTACTGCTTTTTGAGGGCAATGGCAGTATCGTAATCAACCTTATAAATTTCCACCCCAGCAGGTATTGAACCCTGATTGGCGACAATGTCTTTTTCGAGTGCTCTACAGCTCGGGCACCAGGTGGCATGAAAGAAGAGAACAATGTGTTCTGCGTTACTGTTTGCTACCAGGGCGGGATCATACGCTTGGTATGTACCAATTTCTGTTAGCTGTATCTCAGAAGCTGAAGGTGTTTCTGCTACTTCGGTCGCAATAGTATCGACAGTGTTTTTTTCAGTTACAACTTCAGTTGTCTTTTCTGCAGTGATTGCCTTACTTCCATTATCTTTAGTGGCGAAATATCCAATCCCTACAGCAATGAGTAAAATGACAATTCCAATTTTTATATGTGAAGCTTGCATATGTATTGTATTAAGTAAATTTAAAACACTAGGTTATTTGTAATAGTTCACGAAGTTTTGGTTCATCAAAACCAACAATGACGGTTCCATCAACATCAATAACCGGTACTCCCATTTGACCTGATTTTTCAACGGCTTCTTTAATTGCATTAGGATCGGTGGCTACATCATGATCAGTAAACTGAATATTGTGTTCAATAAAGAAGTCTTTGGCCATGTGACAGAAGTGGCAAGTGGGTGATGAGTAGATTGATACGGTATGCATATATTTTATTGCATTAATTTTATAATCGCCTTGACCTTCGGATGGTCCGTAAGTGGCTTATAGCACATCATTTGGCCCATTCGTTCGCCCTCAACAAGCCTTGACATCTCAAGGATGCGCAGGTGCTGTGACACTGCTGACACAGAAGTGTCAAGGACTGCTGCAAGATCGCTTACACAGAGTTCGCCTTCATCGGTGAGGATCTTTACAATTCGATACCGGCTTTTGTCACCGAGAAGCTTGAACACTTCCGTGAGGACAGCGTCATCTTCCGAAGCATCAAGACGTTTTTTTATTCGGTCTATTGCTGTTTTTTCTAACATAATACTTTATTACTTGCGTGATTACTTAAATATTATCACATTACATATTTTAGACAAGTACACTGTGTATTTATATTTGACTAGTGGGTAAACATAACAACTTATTTTCAAAAGTAGTGACACGTTGTTTCTTATCCCTTGCTATATTAGCTTTGTAGTGTGAACATTGTAATTAAATTAAAATTGATAAAAAAATAAAAATGATCAGGGAATAATGGATTTATTCTGACAGAGCAAGTTTAAGAATTCGTTTAGCAGAAAAAAGATTGTTCGGGACAGGTATATCCAAGTGCTGTGTGTACAACGAGGATGTGGCACTAATATCAGCTAAGTACAACGTACCAAGTTTTGATATGTAGATGCAAATGGTATATTTGTGTAATTAATTGATATGAACACGTGTTTTGAAAAACTACCAAAAAACTTTGATTTTGAAGTTGAAATTAAAAAACGACTAGATACCGTGCGTAGCCTCCAGGCGCCGTCAGGACTTTTTATGGCCTCAGCACTTAATGTCAGTACCGGATATAACAAGGCGTGGTTGCGGGACAATTATTTCATGACGCTCGGCTTTCAAGTTTGTGGCGAATGGGAGCCTGTTCGAGCAGCTGGCAAAGGGTTACTACAGATTCTTTGTAAGTATCAAGATAAAATTAAGTGGGCAATTGAACATGAGCCACAAGAAGCTTGGCAGTTTATACACGCAAGGTATCACCCGGTCACGCTTGAGGAATATCATGAACCTTGGGGTAATAAGCAAAATGATGCGGTTGGTGAGGTACTCCATCTTTTAGCTGCTTGCGAGTTCTCGTCTCATAATGTAATCGAGACTGATCGAGAACGTGAAATGGTCCAGCTTTTAGTTGACTACCTGGCTAATATTAAATATTGGGAGTCACCTGACTCAGGAATTTGGGAAGAAGATCAAGAAGTTCACGCTTCTTCAGTCGGAGCTTGCATAGCTGGTCTTAAGGCAGCAGAAGTATTATCATATGTGGCTGTCCCCAATGGTCTCATTGAGCGAGGTCAAGAGACACTTCATACTCTGTTGCCACGCGAGTCAGAGCACAAATTTAGTGATTTATCACTTTTGTCACTACAGTATCCATTTAATATTTTAAGTAATGAAGAATGTCGCTCAGTAGTTAAAAATATTGAATACTACAATCTTCGCGATCGGGGAGTGATCCGTTATCGTGGCGATCATTATTACAACAGTAACTCTGATGGAGTAAGTGAGGAAGCCGAGTGGACTATGGGTTTACCATGGTTAGCGATTATCTATGCTGATCTTGGTGAGCATGAGCAGGCAGAACATTATCTCGCAAAAACTCTGAAAGTACAAGATAAGAATGGCAAGCTACCTGAGCTTTATTATGCTCAGACCGATAAACCAAACGAGAACTCACCACTTGGTTGGGCTGAAAGTTTATTTGCAGTGGCGTTAAAAAAAGTAGCAGACGCTAATAAAAAGTAGACGTAACGCTCTAAGTATTAATCACAAACTTGTACTTTTTACAAAAAGATTAGTAGTGTATACTATTTAAGTATTTGCGCAACTTATAAACTCATTGTTAAACCATTAATTTATGTCTCGCTACATCATGCATGAAATTGACCATAAGAGTATCAATGCTATTCGTATGATGGCAGTTGATGCTATTGAAAAAGCTAACTCTGGGCATCCCGGCTTACCACTTGGTGCAGCGCCAGCAGCGTATGCTCTGTGGCAACATTTCTATACACACAATCCAAGAAATCCGCAGTGGCTCAATCGCGACCGCTTTGTACTTTCAGCCGGACACGGTTCGATGCTTCATTACACACTCCTGCATTTATCTGGGTATGACGTATCCCTTGATGATTTGAAACAGTTTCGTCAGTGGGGGAGTAAGACTCCGGGACATCCAGAATATGGACATACCCCAGGGATTGAAACAACTACCGGTCCATTAGGTCAAGGTTTTGCGACGAGTGTCGGTATGGCTATAGCGGAACGATTTTTGGCCCAAACCTTTAACACAGATACATATACACTATTTGATTATCACGTGTATGGCATTGCATCAGATGGTGACTTAATGGAAGGAGTAGCGGCTGAAGCAGCGTCGATTGCTGGTAACCTACAGCTTGGCAAGCTTATTTATCTTTATGATAGTAACCGCATTTCGATTGAAGGTTCAACTGATCTGGCGTTTACTGAAGACGTTGCCAAACGTTTTGAGGCGTATAAGTGGCAGGTGCTGCGGGTAGAAGATGGAAATGATGCAGCGGCGATTGCTTCTGCAATCGCCGCTGCGCAAACAGATATGCGGCCGTCACTTATCATTGTACATTCGCATATTGGGTTTGGTTCCCCTAAGCAAGATAGTGAGGCAGTGCATGGTTCACCACTCGGTGCAGAAGCCCGCCAAATGACACGTGAATTCTACAGCTGGCCCGATGAGGATTTCCACATCCCAAAAGATGTTATCCCGCATATGGCCGAAGCGGTTACTCGAGGTGCAAATGCTGAAGCAATCTGGCAAGAAATTTGGAATGCGTATCAAGTAGATGAACCAGAAAAAGCCAGGTTGATAGAAACTCTCCAAGCAGGCAACCTACCCGACGGCTGGGATGCCGACCTGCCAGTATTTTATCCGGCTGACTATGAAAAAGGAATTGCGACCCGTAGTGCCTCTGAATCTGTAATGCAAAAGATTGCTGCCTCACTCCCAATATTTATGGGAGGTTCAGCTGACTTGGCTTCATCAAATAAGACCTTTTTGAAGGGGTTAGGAGAATGGACTGGGCTTCAACAAGACGAAGTCGGCCGCAACCAACACTATGGTATCCGTGAGCATGGCATGGCAGCTATCACCAACGGTATTACACTCTCCGGCTTGGTCATTCCGTTTGCAGCTACGTTTTTTATCTTTTCAGATTATGCGCGCGGTGCGATGCGCCTTTCAGCTTTGATGGGCATCCGTTCAATTTTTGTATTGACTCATGATTCAATCGGTCAAGGTGAAGATGGTGCCACCCATCAACCTATAGAGCACCTGGCGAGTTTTCGCGCGATGCCAAATATGCGGGTCTGGCGACCAGCTGATGCGAACGAAACAACTGAAGCGTGGCGACAGTCAATACTTCGCACCGACGGCCCGTCACTTCTCGTGCTTTCACGGCAAAATCTACCAGTTATTGATCGCACCCGCTATGCCGCCGTGGCTAGCCTCGCGCATGGAGCATATGTCCTAAATCCAGATGTGAGTGATCCGCAGGCAATCATCATTGCGACTGGTTCTGAAGTATCGCTAGCGCTTCAAGCAGCTGAAGAATTAATGGAGGATGGAAAACTGGTACGGGTAGTGAGTATGCCCAGCTATGAATTATTTTCTGAACAGGATAAAACGTACCAAGACAAGGTGTTACCACCACATATTACAGCGCGGGTTGTAGTCGAAGCGGGGAGCCGCTTTGGGTGGGAAAGGTTTGTTGGTCAAAAGGGCGGATTTGTTACTATCGACACCTTTGGCTCCTCGGCACCAGGTGAGGTATTGATGCGTGAATATGGTTTCACCATTGAACAGATTAAAGATACTCTGCAACAGCAATTGACGGATTAAAAAGGTTAAGCGTCAATTTATGCATGTTTGCTACGCAGAAATTATTCAACAATGCCTATAAAAATACTATGAATAACAACACTCAATCTCAATATGACTTGGTGATTATCGGTGGGGGTGTCTCTGGAGCAGCTCAATATTTTACAGTCTCAAAATATACTGATATTAAACGGGTACTTTTGGTTGAAAAAGAATCTGCACCCGGAATGATTAACTCGGCTGCCACTAATAACTCTCAGACTCTTCATGAGGGAGATATAGAGACAAATTACACGCTTGAGAAAGCCCGCTCTACTAAATACAAATCAAGCTTTACTCGTCGATACCTTGAATCACACACAGATCTACATGGTACTTTGTACCTAAAGGGCCCTAAAATGGTTTTTGGGGTAGGAGCCAAAGAAGTGACAGAACTTAGGAAACGTTTTCAGGAATTTAAAGATTTGTTTCCAACATTAAGGGCGATGGAACGTTCTGAATTGGCCACGGTAGAACCTAAAATGATAGCCGGTCGTCAAGAAAAAAACGTTTTAGGTTTATATAACGAAGACGGTTTAACGGTCAATTATGGAGCCTTGGCTGGACAGCTTATTGTGGAGGCAAATGAGCGGTGGTCACAAGAACAATCAAGATCTGGAGAGGTGCGTTTTGGTGAAGCGGTATCAGATGTTGTAGATAATGGCGATGGCTACACGTTAAAAATCGGTGACCAGACTGTCAGAACAAGATTTCTTTCAGTATGTGCCGGTGCACACAGTATGTACTTTGCCAAAGTGCTAAACGTACCGGCTGTGGCGCAAAGTTCACTGTTGCTGATTGCTGGTAATTTTTACTACACACCAAAATTTTTAAATACCAAAGTATACACACTGCAAGATCCCAGCCTGCCATTTTCGGCGGTACATGCTGATCCAGATATTCTTCACCAGGCAGATAAAAATCGTTATGGGCCGACTACACGTATTGTGATGACGCTAGAACGAGGACGATTTCATACTGTAACGGAGTACCTGATAACAATTGTACCGGTAGTTGATTCGCTACTAGCGTACGTTCGCATTCTTGCAAATGGAAAATTCTTGTTATATGCGGTTAAGCACAACCTCATATTCACAATCCCATTTTTAGGTAATTACCTATTCATGCGTACAGCTCGCAAGATCGTCCCCACGATGCGTTACCGTGATATAACTTTGGCCCGTAGACAAGGTGGCGTACGTCCGCAAATAGTTAAATCTGATCAAACACAACCACTTAATATGGGAGAAGCAAAATTCACCGCCCAAAACGCGTTTTTTAATGTAACCCCATCACCCGGAGCGTCTACCGCTCTTTACAATGGCTTAGTTGACGTGCGCTCAATTGCAAAAAAAATTAAGGCCCGATTTGATGATCAGGCGGTTAAGCAGGATTTTGGCACACCTTTAGTCTGAAGGTCGTGGTAGGTTTCAAAACCTAATTTTGTGGAGTTGAGTTTGTTGTATCTACAGTGAGCTAATTGTTGCGTGTGCGAGAGAGAGTGCTATAATTTAGTGATTACGCAAGTATTTAATAATTAATAATTTACTATGAACACTAATTCACATATAACGTATACAAATGGGGTTATCGGCGGTCTTGTAGGGGGGGTACTTTTTGGCGGGTTGATGACACTGATGGGCATAGTGCCAATGATTGCTATGATGGTTGGTTCAGAATCAATGGTGGTTGGTTGGATCGTTCACCTACTTATAAGTGCCGCTACTGGAGCGCTGTTTGTCACTGTCTTTGGGACAAAAGTCATTTCATACCAGACAGCTATTTTGTATGGTGCTGGGTATGGCGTTATTTGGTGGGTGTTAGGGGCGTTAATCATCATGCCGGTAATTCTCGGTATGGGAGTCCAATTTTCCTCAATGTTTGACATGATGCGCATGATGAGTTTAATGGGGCACGTAGTTTTTGGTGTAGTATTGGCAGTTGTTGCCTACAAAATGGGATAAATTGCCCGTCTTGAGCTAGTTGTAGTAAAATCAATTACTGTGAAAATAATTATCAAAAACGTCTGAGTTGTATTAGAGAATTAGGACTACGTATAGCTTTCGCTGTACCGTTCCTGCTAGATTCATTGAGAAGGCATTATCAACGTTGCTTCAATGTTTACACCGAGTATTTATGAAGAACTTTATTAATATTCCACTGCCTACTCAGCATAAAGCATCTTTTAAAGATGCCGATATTCGCGGTGTGTACCCGACTGAAATAAATGAAGTAGTAGCGTATCGGGTGGCTCGAGCGTTCGTTGAAGAGTTTGGCTGGACCGAAGTACTAGTGGCACGTGATATGCGTGTCTCTTCCCCGTCACTTAGAAAGGCATTTATAGCAGGTATTCGTGATTCAGGAGCGACAGCTATTGATATAGGTATCATCGATACACCTGGCCTCTATTTTGCATCAGGTTCACTTGACCTGCCCGGAGTGGTGATCACCGCTTCTCACAATCCGGCAGAATATAATGGGCTCAAATTAGTTTCACCTGGAGCAATCCCACTAACAGGTAAGACTGGCCTCACTGCTATTTTGAAACGGATTGAAAAGAACGCGTCTAGGACCATTAGAGAACGAGGTACATTAAAGAAACAGTCAATGATGCGAAAGTACGTTTCGTATATTAAGCAACAAGTAAAAATCACAACAAAAAAGCCTTTGAAAGTGGTTATTGATGCTGGTAATGGTACAGCTGGACCTTTAGTAAAAAAGTTATGTGCAAATTTGCCGATCGATGTCACACCATTATTTTTTGAACTTGATGGTACGTTTCCAAATCGTGAATCAAATCCAACACTCGCAAAAAACCAGACGGAGATTAAGCGTACACTCAAAGCGGGGACGTATGATTTTGGAGTAGCGTTTGACGGTGATGCTGATCGGGTGGCATTCTTTGACGAGAAAGGTAATTACATTAACAGTGCATTTATTGGTGCTCTCATCGCCGAACATCTCTTAGAGCGATTTCCAAAATCAACCCATATCTACACCGTTTTTACGAGTCGTGCATACGAGGAGGCTATCAAAAAATCTGGGGGGAAAGCGATACGGGCTCGGGTTGGGCATGCATTTATTAAAGAGGTGATGCGGAAGCAAGACGCTCTCTTTGGTTGTGAACACTCCGCTCATTTCTATTTTAAAGATAACTACTACACTGATTCCGGCATTCTCGCCTTTTTATTTGTAGCTGCGGCGATGGCTGAAAAGATTGGGGCAGAGAAAAAGTTTTCAGAGTTCATCAAGCCGTTTTCGACATACTTCCAGACTGAAGAAGTCTTAGTAGAGGTGAAAGATAAGGAATTAGCACTACAAGAAATAGCCTCTCGTTATGAATCCAAGCATCCGGAAAGCATTACTTACTTTGACGGTGTGACCATCCACTTTCCTGAGTATTGGTTTGTGATAAAGAAGAGCGTGACCGAGGATGCCTTAAAATTTGTAGTCGAATCACCAAAAAAACAAATTGCCTATACTGTACAGAAAGAAATACTTGAACAATTGCGTATATACTAAAGTAATAGTGTATACTACTATTACGTATCGATCATTTAAATATAGTATGATTAATCAGATTCAAGAAGACAAAAATATCTGTATCGATTTCCAGACGATACCTACATGACTCTTCATTCAGATAATTATCGAATCGCGATTAATCTAATTAATGGAGCAGTAAAAGCCTGAGGGAAAATTACCAATTAATAGTAAGTCATTTTATGAATAAACCAAGTAATTTAAAAACAAAAATATTTCTTGATAGTGGTGATCCAGTAGAAACTAAAGAAATCAAAGCCAGTCTAGGCTTTCTTGACGGACAGACAACTAACCCGAGTTTGGTAGCGAAAAACCCGCTTTTTGCAGCTTGTAGGGAAAAACCTGAAGGCTGTACGAATAACGACCTTTGGACAGCATATAAAGCCATTGTGACAGAAATTTCGCCACTTGTGCCCGAGTCAGTATCAATTGAGGTTTATGCAGACAAAGATACCACTGCAGGAGAAATGATTGAAAAGGGGCGAGAACTAAATACCTGGATTCCTAATGCCCACGTTAAACTTCCAATCAATGCTGCTGGACTAGAAGCAGCTGAAGTGCTTACTGGTGAAGGAATTCGCGTCAATATGACACTGTGTTTTACTCAGGCCCAAGCCGCGGCTGTTTACGCAGCAACTCGTGGTGCCAAACCGGGTGATGTCTACCTTTCTCCATTTGTCGGTCGCCTTGATGACCGTGGCGAAGACGGTATGAGCTTTATTCAAAATGTTATCAAAATGTTTAAAGATTCCGATGGTCATGTACAACCACTTGTTGCCAGCGTTCGTTCGCTTGATCACTTCTTGTATTCACTTCAGCTTGGTACTGCTCTGATTACTGCTCCAATCAACATTCTCATGGAATGGAGTAAAGCTGGGCAACCAGTTCCCGATGATTCATACCAGTATGATAGTGGTGATCTGCAGCCATTTGCGTATGAAGAACACGATTTATCAGCCGATTGGCGCACGTTTGACTTGCACCATCCATTAACTGATTCAGGCATTGAGCGCTTCGCCAGTGACTGGAATAATGTATTAACCAAATAGTAATAGTAGACGGCATGATTCTTAAAAAGCATCCCACAATTTTCATCGCTTTTGTTGTGCTGGTTTTTATTATTTGGTTATTAGCGTTCATTCCAGGCGATGCTTCTTTTTGGCTTGAGTTTTGGTGGATGTTTCCAGTGGCACTTTTAATTTCGTTAACGGTTAATACTTTGGGTATAAGTGGAGCGGCACTGTTTGTCCCGTTTTTTATTCTCATCTTTCCGTTATTGGCTGAACCATTATCAGTAACCCAAAGTGTAAAGATTGGTCTTATTACTGAATCATTTGGTTTGACTAGTTCGGCAATTGCCTTTTTAGTGTTTGGACTAGTTGATAAAAAATTAGCTATTTATTCTGCATTGGGAGCAATGCCATTTGTTATTATCGGGACACTTGTAACAGTGCTTATTCCTCAGGCTGTGCTGTATCTTCTAATTGCTATCTTATTACTGTTGTCTGTATCATTGGTGTATTATCGGCGAATTATTGCTGCACGTCTGCATGATGAACACGAGACATCAGACATCGACTACACAGTTGATACCGGTGAGTCTGTAAAAATTACTACAAAAGATAAGAAAGTCTACCGGTATTGTCGTACGCAAAATGGATATAAAAAAAGATTTCTTGGGTATGGAGTTGGGGGCCTTTTTCAAGGAGCGGCTGGATTTGGAATTGGTGAGATGGGTATTATATCTATGATCCTGTCACATATTCCCACCAGAATTGCTATTGGTACCAGTCATTTGGTGGTAGCGAGTACGGCTGTTGTGGCCGCGCTGATGCATATACTACTTAGTGAGGCCACTGTAGAAGCTATTCCTTGGAATATCATTTTGATGAACATCCCAGCAGTAGTAATCGGTGGTCAAATTGCACCACATCTAGCAACAAAATTAAAACCTGAAGTTTTAGAAAAAGCGTTAATTATGTTATTTTCGGTGATTGCTTTTTCCTTAATACTGCTTGCTTTCGGTTCGATAAACCCGTAGATCAACTCACTTAAATAAATATTATTCTTATGAAACTTATTATTGAAAATAAAAACGAAACATATAATAGTTTAACGTCGGAAAAAGCTCAATTAGTCACTGAATACAGTAAAACCTTGCAGGAAGTAGCTGATAGTAATAATTATGAACATGATGAAGCATCATTAAATTTAGCATTTGATGATGATATACTTAATCAAGTACAGACACTGGTATCTCAAAAAGTCACTCCAGCCCTTGCATATATATTTGTTGTTGGTATTGGTGGTTCAAACCTAGGAACTAAAGCAATTTATGATGCTCTGTATGCACCATATGACATAGTGCAAACGAAACGCCCGAAAATGTTATTCGTAGATACTGCTAATGATGTTTTTTTACAGATATATTGTACTGAAATAATTCCCGCTATTTCTAAAGCTGAGGAGGTACTTGTTGTAACTATAAGTAAATCTGGTGGTACGACTGAAACACTAGCTAATACTGAAATTATTCTATTGGCTTTGAAACATAGAATCCCAGATATCAATAATCGTACAGTGGTTATTACCGACGAAGGGTCTGCATATTGGAATGCAGCTGAGGAAAAGAATATTTCACGTTTAGCAATTCCGAAGAAAGTCGGTGGTCGATATTCGGTTTTATCAGCCGTTGGTTTATTCCCTCTTCTGGCATTCGGTATGGATATTACTGCTTTAAGAGCCGGTGCCAGAGATATTCGACCATACTGTCTTAATAATGATATTGAGGATAATCCAGCCATTAAATCAGCTACTCTGCTCGCTGACAGTGCTGGACAAAGAAAAACTATTAATGATAACTTTGTCTTTAATAGCGAGCTTGAATCATTGGGAAAGTGGTATCGGCAACTGATGGGTGAAAGTGTTGGAAAAGAGAAGAACACTATGGGTGAAGTAATTAATGCCGGTCTAACTCCGACCGTATCAGTAGGGTCAACTGACCTTCATTCAGTCGGTCAACTTTATTTAGGAGGTCCAAAAGATAAAATTACGACTTTTA
>Ga0210043_1001096_pt1 | contig 25002 bp, 31 predicted proteins | sample CryGeymet201501t_FD_183990 | JGI IMG/M metagenome (GOLD analysis project Ga0210043, IMG submission 183990) | Groundwater microbial communities from Crystal Geyser aquifers in Utah, USA - Crystal Geyser metaG 2015-01t (SPAdes) (version 2) | ecosystem: Environmental > Aquatic > Deep subsurface >... | reverse complement strand
AAAATTTAATTGTGAGGGTTGTGGAAAAATTGTGGAAGGAAACTTCTCTCATAGAAGAAAATATTGCCATAATTGCTCTTTTCAAATAAAGAAAGATAGAAATAAAATATAAAATGTGGTATAATTATAATACAGTTAAGTATAAAACTTATACACAGATTCCGCTTTTAAATAGAAATTGATATATTATTATATATAATGCTTTCAAAAAAAGATAAAGATTTAATCTTAAAATTATTTAATGAATTTAGTAAAATTACTAACGAATTAAAATATCAAAAACAGCAAATTTCTGAATTAAGAGATAAGAAAAGTAGCCTTTCAAGTAAAGAAAAATTAGACACACCATCAATAATAGAAATAGATTTATCATTTGATGTTAAAAAATATAATAAGCTTTATTTCTTTAAAGAGTTAAAACTTTTAATTGATAAATATGGAATACAAAAAGGAATTATTAAAATAGAAAATTGATGAGCAAAGAAATGTTAGCTGTTTGTCCATTTGTAAAATGTGGCAAGATAATTTTTAGACGAGCAGTAGTAATATCAAATACTGAAAATGAAAACATACTAGAATTTACTACAATGTGTCCTCATTGCAAAAGTAAAGTAAAAATTAAAGTCGGAATAAATATTAATGTTCAACCACTATGGGATTAAAAAAATTAAATTTAAGTAATAAAGAATTAGTCAGAGAAAAGATATTTAACGGAGTTAATAAAGCAGTTGATCTCGTTTCAATGACTTTAGGTCCAGCAGGTCAAAGTATTATAATTCAAAATCAAACAGATGAACCATTGATTGTTGATGACGGCAGAAGAGCTATGGAGAATATAAAACTTGATGATCCAGTTGAACACTTGGCAGTCAGAACTCTTTATGAAGTTACTAGAAAGACAGATGAAAAAGTAGGAGATGGCACAACTACTTCAGCAGTGCTTGCAAGAGCAATTATGAAAGAAATATCAGATAAACATCTCGCTTTTGGAGGTTTATTAACAAATTCTGCAGATGTGAATGAAATTGATAAAAAAATTCAAAAAGCAAAAAATGAGATTTTAGAATTTTTAGATAAAGAAAAAAAGGAAGTAACTACAAAGAAAGAATTGATTGATGTTGCAACTGTTTCAGTTGGAGATGAAAAATTAGGGAAAATAATAGGCGAGATATATTGGGAATTAGGAAAAGATGGTCATATTGCTTTAGAATTTAATCTCACTTCTGAAGAAACAGAAACAGAGACAGTTCCCGGATATAGATTTACAGGAAGTTATGCTGATACTTTTATGATTACAAATGAGATTAGAAAAATATCTCAAATGAAAGATGTTCATGTTTTAACTACTTTTGCAGATAGAGAAAATATAACCTTAGATCAAATAAAGCCTATCGCCTCAGAAGTTCAACATAACGGAAAACACGCATTTGTAATAATCGCAAGGAAGTTTACTACCGACTTTCTTAAAACCGTATATTTAACCGCAATGAAGAGTAAATTTAATATTTTATGTGTTAGAGCTCCGAGCTTACATCAAGAACAATTTAAAGATATTGCTATTTGGACTGGAGGTAAATATTTTAGTGAAAAAGATGACTTATCAACGGCAACGCTTAGTGATTTAGGATTTGTTAGTGATATTGAAGTATATGACGAATTAACTGCTCAAGTAGTTATGGTAAATGGAAAAGGAGATAAAAAGAAAATCAAAGAAAGAATTGCAGAAGTTGAAGGAGAAATGAAGCAGATGAGAGTCCATGCACTAAAACAAAGTAGATTAGACAGAATTTCAGCTCTTGCTGGAGGTGTGGGAGTAATTAAGATAGGAGCTCCAACTGATAAGGAGAGGAATTGGGTTAAGCACAAAATTGAAGATGCTAAATGGGCTACAAAAGTGGCTTTTAGAGAGGGAATTGTAAAGGGTGGAGGAATGACATTTAAGAAAATATCAGAAAAACTTCCAGAAGATAATATTTTAAAAACCGCACTACTTGCTCCTTATAATCAATTAAAAGCTAATTCGGGTGGAGATTTCACAGTAGGAAAAGATGTATTTGATCCTGTAGGAGTAGAGAAAACGGCTCTTGATATAGCTTGTTCAGCAGTCTCAAAGCTAATTAGAGTTGGTGGAGCAATCGTATTTAAGCCTAAAACAGACTTTGAAGACTCTTTAAAAAATATTCTTGGAGTCGTTCAAGAAGACGAAGAAAGTGAAGTTGAAGAAAATTAAAAATTAAGTTATAATTATAAAATATGGCCGTAAAAAATGTATTAGAATACACAAGAGAAGATTATTTGATAGACGAAAAGAATAAAATCTTACAATCAATGACAAGAATGGATATTGATATTAAAGTCCTTGAAAGAACTGAACCAGAAGTCGTCGTAGGTAAAAAGAGACTGACAGAAAAGTCCTTCCGAGAGATTAAGAGTAAAGATATGTTAAAATCATACAAAGAACAGCGTGAAGGATACCAAAAGAGACTTGATGTAATAGACTTATTATTAAAAGGAAAATAATGGAATTAAACAGCAAATCCCCAAACATAGATGAAGCTACAAGAAATCAATTATTCCGTATTGAAGTTGAAAAATCATTAAAAGATTTAAAAGACGAGATAATTAGTATTGGAGATGCAAATAATGAAATAAGACTTTCTTTTCAACATTGGCGTGATATTTTAGATAAAAGATTAACAAAGTTAGAAGAAGGCTTAGTAAACGATAGTCCTAAATATAACAATATATTATATAAATGGCTTAATATAAAGAGTTAAAATCATGGCAAGACTACCAAAATATACTCCAAAAAAGCTTGAAAAAGCAGTAAAAGAGTATTTAGAATCGTGTGATAATCTAAAAAAAATGCCAAATAGAGCTGGATTATGTGTATTTTTAGGTATTACTAAAGAAACTTATTATCAGTATAAGAAGAAGAAAAAATTATCTGACTATATAAAAAAGTTTGAAGAAAATATGCAAGATGTATGGGTTTCAAGACTAAATGCTTCTGCTCCTGCTGGAGCTATATTCTATCTTAAAAATGCTTTTAGAGATGAATTTAAAGATAGATATGAAAACAAATTAGAAGTTAAAAACATAGGAGACTTATTAGATAAAATTGAAGAAGAAAATAAGGAAGAAGAAAAAAAGCTATATGAAGATAAAACCCAAGAATAATTTATTCTGTTGGCTTGTATCAAAAAGATTTCCTGAAGCTAAGAATAGTGATGTATTCATTACTTGGGGAGATACTTGTTATTCAGATGTTCCATTAACTCGTGATCTTATTGTTCACGAATCTTTACACACAGAACAGCAAATAAATAAGTTATATGGCTTATGGTGGTGGCTAAAGTATATGATTTCAGCAAAATTCAGATTTGAACAGGAATTAGAATGTTATAAGGCTCAGTATAAATGGGCTGTAAAACATTACAAAATGGATAGAAATCAAAAGAGTAAAGCATTAACCAAAGTTGCCTTAGCATTATCAGGAACTTTATATCAAAATGTGGTTAGCTTTGAAGAGGCTAGAAAATTATTAAAAAATGGTAACTAAATTAAGACAAGAAGATATACAAAGATTAGAAGATAAGTCTTGGCGAATGAGAAATCTTTATAAGATTAAAGACAAGAAAAAGAGGCTTGTAACTTTTAGAAAAAACAAAGCTCAGAGACATTTTAATGAAAATAAACACAGCTTTAATATTATTCTTAAATCAAGACAGTTAGGATTTACCACCTTTGAAGCTATTGATACACTTGATGATATATTATCTGAGGGTAATTTAGATACTCTATTTATTGCTCAAGATTTAGATGTTGCAAAGGATATTTTTGATAATAAAATTAAATTGGCTTGGGATAATTATAAGCTAAAAGACTTATATTCTTGTGATCTTAACTCTGCTCGTAAGATTAAGGTAAGTAGAAAAGAGGGAGTATTCTCCTCAATCACAGTAGATAATTCTGGTAGAGCTGGAACATTTAACAGATTACATATAACAGAATTTGCTAAGTTATGTCAGAAGTTTCCTGATAGAGCATTAGAAGTTATTGAGGGTTCTATTCCTGCCGTTCCAAGTGGAGGAAGAGTTGATATTGAAAGCACGGCAGAAGGCTCTGATGGGCTATTTTATAATATGTTCTGGGATGCTTGGGATAGAGGAGAGCCAAAACATCCTACTCAATTCAAAGCTCATTTTTATAACTGGCAATGGGATGAAGAAATAGAAACTATAACTCCGATAGAAGTTCCTTTAGAGTTTAGGCAATATCAAGAAAAGCATAACCTAACTGATAAAGAAATAAGCTATTATTATCTTAAATATTTATCTCTTGGAGAGAATGAAAGAAGTTGGGTAACTATGAAAAAAGAATACCCAACAACTCCAGAAGAAGCTTTTGAAGGTTCTGGTAATAAACTATTTGATGCAGAAAAACTATCTTTACAAGTAGTTAGAAAGCCAATTAAAGAATATAATAACTTTAAAATCTACGAAGAATATCAATTAGGTCATAGATATGGACTTGCCTCTGATGTTGCTGAGGGAATAGGAAAAGATAGTTCAACTATGGCTTTATGGGATTTTACTCCCGCAAAGCCAAGAGTTGTAGCAACTTATGCAAATAATGAAATAGCTCCTGATTTATTAGCTTATGAGATTAAAAATCTATGCGAGAAATATGAATATCCTCTTGTCGCAGTAGAAAGAAATAATCATGGACATACTACAATTAGCAAATTAAAAGAAATCTATCCAGATAGACATATCTATAAAGATGAGAAAGGAAGATACGGATGGGAAACAAATCTAGTAACAAAGCCAAAAATGATATATGATTTAAATACGGCAGTAAATGAAGAATTGGCTGAATTATTTTCTCCTGAAATAATCTCCGAAGCAAGAAGATATGATAAAGAAGGACTTAGAATTGTAAGAGGAAATGATATGACTACATCTCATTATGATTTGCTTATGGCTACCGCAATAGGATTTCAATTAAGATATGAACAAATTTTAACTAAGAGAAAAATATCTAATCATTCAAATACACAAACAGCTAGTCGTGGTAAAGGAATTAGAGGAGTATAATTATGAAAGAGAAAGTAGAAAGATGGAGGATAATAATTCCTGATGAACAAGATGAAGATGAAATTGAGGATGAGAATATTGATGAAGCAATAAGAAGAATGAAATTAAAACAAAGAAATCACGTTAAAAGAGGTAATGGTTTGTATGGAATAGAATAATAGTGTATAATTAATATATATATGCCTAAGGGCTTCTAGTAGTATCTAAGGAACTGCGAGGAGTCTTTTTTTTTATTTAATGGAACAAAATAAATCACATTTAGTAGCTCAATCAAAAGAAAAAAATCTTGATAAGACTCGCTTACTTTCTATGGTTCAGAGAGATAAAGAAAGGCGAGATCAAGAAACTATTTTCTTTAGAAATGAGAGTTTACAAACTTACACAGAAGTAGGTAAATTACAGTTTATTGGTTATAGAGAAAAGCCTGATTGGAAGAAGGATTATCAATACAATGTCTTTGATCATATAACTAGAGACAAAGTAATGGCTATTATTTCTAAGTCTGCTGGTCTTTATGAGGCTCAATTTTTTAATACTAACAAAAAACTATCCAAAGTATCTGATATAATCTCTACAATCTGCTCTGCTTTTTATACTGATAGCACAAGAAGATTAGACGAAAAAACTAAAAATAAACTTTTAATGCTTGATGCTCTGACTACTCCTAAAGCAATTTGGTATGAAGGCTGGAAATTCCAAAAAAGAACTATTAGAGACATAGAAGAAAGAGATGAGAATGGAAAAATAAAGAAAACTAAATCAAAGGAAATAGTTCATTACAATGGTCCTTGGGGAGAAGCTGTCGCAGTAGAAGATTTTATTCCAGGGTCTATGAGAATCAGAGATATACAAGAACAGCCAAGACTTACTTGGATACCAAGAATGAGTATTGAAGAGTTCAGGAGAAAATACTCAATGTATTCTGAGTCAAATAAAGTAGTTCCATCTGGCACTATGTTTGAAAATCAGTTAGGAGATTTACTTGTAAGAAATGACTTAAAAGATGACGAAGTGGAAGTGGCTATGATTTTTGAGAAGTGGGATGACAGAATGAGTATTATTGCTAACGGAATTTTGCTTACTGAAGTAAATAATCCAATGCCTTTTGCTCATAAAGATTATCCTTTTGCTTGGGCAGGATTTGAAGAATTGGATAGTAGATTTGTTTATGATATGCCTTTAACTATCAAGTTATTAGATATGCAAGATATGAATAATGAAATCTTGAATCTTACTCTTGATATGGTTTGGAGAGCCTTAAATGAAGTTATTCTCGTAAAAGACGGAGATGAAATAAATAATGATTTACTCTATGCAGGAGGACAAATTCCAGTAGATGATCCAAATAACTTTAATAAGTTTGAATTTGGCTCTTCTTTTGCATTTAATTCTGCTAACGGAGTATTGAATCGTGCAAGACAAAGCATTGAATCTGCTTCTGTTGATTCTGTTCAGTCAGGTCAAGCAGGTGCAGGAAGATCAAAAACTGCAAGAGAGGTTCTTGTAGCAAGAGAGGCTGCTTTAGAAATAACTACACTATTCTTGCAGAATATGGAAAATATGGAAAAACAAAAAGCATTCCTAAGGGTTAAAAATCAATTAGACAGATATAAGAATCCAGTTGATTGGCAAAAGAGGGTTGGAATGGAAAATACAGAAGAATTTCAAGAAGTTTATAGAGATTTTTCAGTAAGAAATGCAAAACTAAGTAATGGAAAGACAGGAATAATTAATCTATCTATAACTAAAGCTCCAAGATCTAAAGATGAATTAGATAAGGAAAATATTGAAAATGATAGAGAATTAAGTCAAACTATTGATGTAAGTCCAGAATTCATAAGACAAATTGAATTTGAAGTTGAAATTGTTGCAAATTCAAGTGTAAAGAAATCAAAAATTAAAGAGACTGCAGATGCAAGAAACTTCTTATCAGATGCCGCTTCAATGCCACAAGTATTAAATGTTGAATACGCAGCTAAAGAATATGTAAAATCTCTTGGGAAGAAAGAAGATGAAGCTCTTATAAAGAAAGCTACTAATCCAATGGAGGAAATGATGAGACAGCAAGGACAGCAAGGATCTGAAATGAAGCCTAATAAAAATGACGCTTTAGAAGAAATACTTAATGCTCAAGCATAATGAGGAATATAATAATCAATTTATTATTTAAGTTGCTTGGAAATTCAAATACAAGACTTAATACAATAGATACGCTTTTTGATGCTGAGAATTCAAGCTTTGATGTAAGAAAAAAGAAATGGAAAAGAGCATTAGCAAGAGCTTGGAGAGATAAAGATTTATTAGACTTTTTTTATTACCAAGCAGAAAGCGACAAAGAAAATGTATTTAAGGGCAAAATCAATGCAGATTTATCAAAGGGAGCAAGAATTAGAACCCTTTTTATAGTATTTTCAGCAAAAATGGCTTATGATGAGGAAATAAGTAAAAGGTCGGATAATCGTAGGAAGTCTGAAGAAATTGTTTCAAGATCTGAAGAGACGAAAAAGGTTTATAAAAATCTTACAGATGTTGTTGCAAAGTAATAAAATATGTTATAATTAATATATAACTACAAAATTCAAGCCTACGGGCAATTAAAAGAACTCCAAGGATTCTCTCGGAGTTTTTATTTTTATGAGATTAAATCAAAGAGAATTAAACGCTAAAAAATACAAAGAAGAAAAGCTGGCAGCTTGGAAAGCTAAGGGATTAAAACTTAAACCTAAAAATGCCAAAAAGAAAAAAGAAGCAAAAAAAAGTAAAAAGAAAAAATAAATATGCTTAAAAAAGGAAGATTAAAAGTTATGGTTGGAAGGACTGGAACTAAAATCCAAGAAGAATTTGCTGACCATATCAATGTATATTCATTAGAACAATGGAAAAAGGAATTAGCTAAGCGAGAAGCTGAAGCTAAGAAAGGAGTAGAGGAACCTAAAGAATCACTTAAGAGTGAATCAAAATATTCAGATGATGGTGATTTTGAAGGGGAAAATGATCTAGTATCATTGAAAAATTAATTATTAAACTCCTGCACTCCTCTAAGGGAAAAACCTTTAGAAGAGTGTAGGAGATAGCAAGTCTGTGAGCCAGGCACTGCAAACCGAGGGATTCGTCATCCCTTCGTAAAAAAATAATGTTCGTTAATATATGGCAGAAGATACAAAGTTAGACGTAGAGGGGCAATCGTCAGCCTCATCTAAATCAGAAGAAGGACAAGTCGGTCTTGAAGCTGATGTAGATAAAGAAAGTAACCTTGCAAAATTAAGAAATTTAGTCAGGCAAGAAAGAGAACAACGAGAAGCTTTACAAAAGAAATTAGAAGAAGGTGTTTCTAAAAATGAAACTCCTACTGAATTTTCATTAGACTCTGAAGAGGATAAGGGAAAAGGTTCTGATTTTAATAAAGTAATATTCCAAAGGGATATGAAAAAAGCTGTTAATCGTTGGTCTAAAGAGCATAAAGTTTCTAAAGAGCAATGGGATAATGTCAGAAAATCTGTATCTCTGAAAGGAGATGAACTAGATGATGAGATTTATGATAAAATCCAAAGTGCTTACTCAAGTCTTCCTGAAGTAAGGGAAACAAGAGAAAAAGAATTAATTGAAAAAGGAAAAAAAGAAGCTATGCAACAATTTCAAGACAGTGAATTAAGCTTTGGAGGTGGAGGCGATGCTGGATACAGCGGCCAGCCAAAAAAGAAATTCTCTGACAAAGAAAAGAAAATGCTTGACGTATTCGGTGTTACTTCTGAAGAAAGAGATAACATTGATAAAGATGGTAATCCATCTGATTGGAAAATTCTTGACCCAGCAAGGCAATAATAAATATAAATTAAAATGGCAAAAGGAGACTTAAAGGTAGTAGGTGGTGCAGCAGTAACTCCTGTCTATAAATTCGCAAGTGAAGATAGGACTACTTCTACCCATAATGCTACTACTAAACCAGGAGAGCCTGTTGAAGCAGGTGGAACTGGCAATAACTTTGCGTTATTGCTTATTGACGGTGATCCAAATCAAACCAGTTCCAATAGATTTATTGGCTTAGCACACAATGAATCAACTGAGACTTCAAGTGCTGATGGATATGTAGATGTAGAAATCTGCATTCCTATGCTTACCATCATTGAAGGTAAGGCAACTACTGCAACTAATGTAAATACTCAGGCAAAATTTGATGCTATTCAGAACGATGCTATCACTTTAGATGGTATCGTAGCAATAACAGGTGATACGGACACAACTCCGTATACTATAAACGAAGATGAGGGCGATGATCCTAATGACCATGGATTGGTCATAGTCGGAGGTGATTTCGCTAGTGGTAAATTACACGTAGCTGTAAAACCACTTGTTACCTTATTTGGTAATAATCTTTAAATTAAAATATAAAAAACTATGGCAGGATTAACATCGGGATTAAATCCAAACGTAACAAAAACAGCTCTTGATAAAGTCTTTTATCAAAAGTTTGCTCAAAAGCCAGGTCCTCAATTTACTTCTTCTGCAGACAATGACGTATTCCAACAAGATACTTCAGATAGAGCTGCAGTAATTATGGAAGTATTTAAGGGAGTTGGTCTATGGGAAGATACTGCAGAACAAGCAGAATACAAAGGTGATACTCCTCTAGTAACTGATCAAATTACTTTTACTCATTCAAGATATACTAAGAAATTTAATATCACAGAAGAAATGATGGAAGATGATTTACATTCCTTAGTAAGGAATTCAGTTGCTCAGATGGGAACTAAAGCAAGAGTAACTCAAAATAGTAATGGTATGGGAATCTACAGAAATGCAGATGGTACTACTCTTACTGCTGATGGAGTTGCTTTACTTAGTGCATCTCACACTAATATTAATGGTGATACTGTTGATAATACTATCTCTGGTGCTTTGGCCGTATCTACTTTAGAAGAAGGTATCAATCTTCTTGCAGAGCAGGTAGACCAATCTGGTGATATTATTGGACATGAAGCATCTACTTTACTTGTCCCACCAGCTTTATTCAAAGAAGCTACTGAACTTACAGAATCTCAGTTATTATCTAATACAGCAGAAAATACTAAAAACTGGGTATTAGCTAAATATGGTATTAAAGTTAAGCAATCTCAGTATCTAGGTGCTAACGCAGGTGGTGCTAATGATCATTGGTTCTTAACAGGAGAATTCCACTCAGTAATGAGATGGGTTCGTGTACCAGTACAAACCAGAATGCTTAGCGGAGACTATGAAGCAAATGGTGACTCTGTATATCGTGGTCGTTTCAGAGAAGTCTATGGTGCTGTAAGCTATGAAGCTTTCGCAGGCTATGAAGGAGTATAAAGTTAATTAATAATAGCTAATCTAAAATCTAGGTAGAAAATAATTTATTCTCTACCTAGAATAAGGATAAGTTCTAAAAAAATGAATAAAAATCAAAAATTAGCTTTAACATTTGCACTTATAGCTTCATTAGCTGCTTTATGGCTAGGAAGTTCTACCATGCTTGGAGGCGGTAGTCGCTTTCCAAATGGATTAAGTGCAGATAGCACTTCGCCATCAGCAGGAGAAGTCAGAGGAACAACTCTAACTATCACTGGAGCTTCTACATTTTCAAGTACATTATCTGTAACCGGAGAAACCACTCTTCAAGGATTAACTCAAGGAGGTGGATGCAATGCAACTTCAACAACTGCTGCTTCAGAAACTTTATTAGAAGCCGATTTGCTTGCTAGTAATTGTTTTGAAGTTAGTGGAGAAGTTGATGGTATGACATTAGTTCTTCCAGCAACTAGCACTATGACGACTTTATTGCCTAATGCTGGTGATATGCGAGAATGGATGTTTGAATTTGCAACTACTTCAACTGCAACTCTAACATTTTCCGCAGGAACTGGAATTGACTTAATTGCTGTAACCGCTAATGACGATGTAATTGATGAAGGAGAATATGCAAGACTAACATGTCTCAGACAAACTGATACAGATGTTGCTTGTATAATTTCTGAATTATTAGCAGCCGATTAGTGGCTTCACTCAGACTCTTTATGGGGTCTGAGATGAAGCCATTAATAAAAAAAATATTAAAAATTAAACATTATGAAAAAAGAAACTATATTATTATTAACACTTACCGCTTTAATGCTTGGAATTGGTGGAGGTTTCTACTTCTATAACCAATCATCAGAAGCGAATTTTGGAAATAGTTCAATAAATCTATCTAAATGGCAAACAGGATCAGGAGCTACATCAACTCCAACATATCTATCAACTGGAACTGCAAGTACAACTTTTGCATTTGATACTAGCTCTGCAGATCAAATTGATTTGAATTTATTAGCAATGGGAAGCTCTTCAGCCTCTAATCTTTTATGGAGTGTTGATTTTTCAAATCAAAATAATTGTTCTGCAAGTAATGCAAATGTAGATTGGTTCAATGAAGATGGATATACTAATACATCAAATACATTAGTAACACATGGTGCTGGTACAAGAATACATTCTTTGAATTTAGCAACTTCATCAAATGACATTTCTTCAGAATATGTCTATAAAAATATAACAATAGTGCCTGTAGCAAGCAGATGTACAAGAATTAACTTTAATACATCAGAAGGAAATACTGCTTTATGGGCGGAAGCAGTGCTAAGAGAACAAATACAATAATATGCGAATATTTCTCTCATTATTATTAATTACTTCATCTTTATTTGTTGGATTTCAATCTGCACCTCAAATTAGTCAAATATTTGGCTCAGGAGGTGGCGAAACTTCAAATTATCTTTCCTCTCCAGTTAATCTTGCAGGTTCTGATATTACTGGAACTCTTGCTGTAGGTAATGGAGGAACAGGAGCAACAACTCTTACCGATAATGGAGTATTAGTTGGTTCAGGAAGTAGTGCTTTAACCGCACTTTCAGTAGGAACAAATGGACAAGTATTGATAGGTTCAAGCGGAGCTGACCCCGTATTCGCTTCCCTTAATGCATCAAGAAGTCTAACTACTACTACTGGAGCAGGAACTCTGCAGATAGATGCTGATGCAGAATTATATACTTACACTATTGGTGCTAACTTATTTGCAACTACTACAGCTAATGGTATAGCAACAACTACGGAAGATTTCTTATCTATTCCTATTGCCAATGCTTCAACTATTACAGGATTTAGATGTTATACAGACCAATCTGGTACATCAACAATTCAATCCTCTATTTCAACCGATGGAGCATCAGCAGGTTCAGCAGTTTTTTATAATGATTATGCTGGATTTAATGGAATTGAATGCGGTAGTTCACAAGAAAATGCAACAACTACTTTCCAAAATTCAGCTATCTCAGCAGATGATTGGTTACATATATGGGTAACTGATGCAGGTCCTTATAGCACTCCTCCAGAAGTAATTTATGTTTCATTTACAGCAACTAAAAATGATTAAAGTATTAAGATGAATAAATTAAAATTATTAAAAGTATTAACATTTATATCTTTAATAGGAATATTAACTTATAATAGTTTTGATTTATTTAATAATAAGCATAAATCTCAAACAAGAAAAGCAGAGATAATTTACTTAGGTACTGATAGTGGTGCTAGTTTTCCAAGTACAACAATAGGTGCTGATTGGAATAGTCCTGATAATATACAAGCAAGCGATGATAGTAGAGCAACTTCTAATTTTTGGGGTTCAAGTGTTCCTAAATATATCAATACAACTAATTACAACTTTTCAATTCCAGCAGGTGCTACTATTGATGGAATTGCAGTGCTTGTAGAGGGTTATACTGGTTCACCTACTGGTAACGCTAGATATTTAGCACAATTATCTTGGGATGGTGGCTCTTCATACACAACAGAAAAAGAAGTATATCCGGGAAGTGGTAGTTCTGACATAGTTAAACAACTTGGCAGTGAATCTGATACTTGGTTAAGAAGTTGGATAGATACAGAGTTTAGTAATGCTAATTTTGAATTAAAGTTTGGTTATAAAACATCTAGTAGCGGAGATTATGCAAGAGTAGACGGAGTAACTGTAACAGTTTACTACACAGAAGCTCCTGCAAATGGAGGTACTGACGGAGTCAATACTCAAACATTCTTCATAATGTCGTATTTAGATAAGCTATTTAAAACTGCTTTAGCTAAGGAGTAATTATGTGAGATATACAAATACAATGCCAAAAGATTTACAAGAACAAATAATTTATAAACTAGGAGAAATAAGTTCTTCAACTACAGAGATTAAAGAACATTTAAAGGCTCTTAATGGAAAAGTTGCATCACACGAAAAGTATATAAATATAGAAAATGGCAAAAAAGAGGAAAGAAATAAGGAGGCTAGTATAGCTGGATATAAATCAGGAGGAATAGTAAGTGGTGTATCAGCAATAGTGATATTAATATTTAATTTATTATCAGGAAGATAAAAAAATGGCAAATAGAAAAAAGTTAAAAAACTATGGATTAAAGCTAAAACCTATTGAAGATGGAGCTTATCTTGGTGGAACATTTTTAGAGCTTCCTAAAGAAGTTCTACGAGAAGATGGACAGTGGGATGAATTTTTGCCAGAAAGAGAATTGCAATCAAAACAAGTTGAAACACAAGCTTGCACAGCATTTGGCTCTTTATCGGCTTGTGAAATGTATGTAAAAAGAAAATTTAATGATAAAAGAAATTGGTCAGATAGATGGCTTGCTTGGAATTCTGATATTGGACCACAAGGAGCAGATCCTCATCAAACAATAGAAACATTAAGAAAAGGAGGTAGTCCGAATGAGGATAAATGGCCATTTGAAGAAAAAATAAAAAGCTGGGAAGAATTTTATCAAACACCTCCAGCAAACTTAATAGAAAAAGCAAGAGAAGATTTTTTAGATATTTATGAAATAAAGCACGAATATGTACCAATAGATGAATTAAAAGAGTATTTAAAATATAGTCCTTTAGGTATAGGAGTAACTGCTTGGTACGAAAAAGGAAATAGTGGAATTTATTATAGTCCCAAAGGATTAAAAAATAATCATTGGTGTGTATTATTTGGATATGATGATAATCTTAAATCTTGGAAAGTATTTGATAGTTATGATAACTATGTAAAGCTATATTCTTATAATTCATTGATTAGTGTAGCAAAGAGATTTTATATAACTAAAAAGTCGCCTAAATTAAATTGGTTTACCAAGTTAGTAGCTTGGCTTAAAAAAATATGGCAGTAAAATTATCAGCTTTATTAGCAGAATTACCTGAAACAACTCGTAATTCAACTACTGGAGCATTAGACAATACAAAAAGAACAAGAGGAATAAATAGGATTCTTCAAAAATTACAGAGTTATGCTGATTGGAAGTTTACAAAAAGAACAAAAGAATTTGATTTTATTGATGGTATTCACGAGTATTCACTACAAAACTATGTAGGAACTACTTGCTTAGATAATGACAGCTCTACTGAAATATCAGACTTTAAAAGTCCTTTTGATGTCAGATTATCAAGTGGAAGTCATAAACCTTTCTCTTTTAGAGATGAAAAAGATGTAAGAGATAGTATTAGAAATGGCAAAGTATCGGTAAATGAATATGGAATTGACGGAGATTTGTTAATCTTAAACTATCCAAGACAAACTTCTTCTCAATTATCAAATACAGACTCAACTACTGGATGGAATGTATCAGGAGATGCAACTAACTTGACTGCAGATACAGTAGAATTTAAAGAAGGTTCAGGGTCATTAAATTTTGATGTAAGTGCAGGAACTTCTTTAGTTATTACAAATACTTCACTATCTTCAAAAGATTTAACTACGCTTCAAAATAAGAGTTATTTAGTTGTATGGGTATATTTACCAACAATAACTAATTTCACTTCAATAAAGGCAGATTGGGGAAGTGATGTAACTTCTAATTATTGGACAAAGACTGAAACTGCAAGAGCTGACGGACAAGACTTAGAGGTAGGTTGGAATTTATTTGCATTTAAATGGGCAGATGCAACAGAAACTGGAAGTCCTGATGTTACTGCAGTAGATTCAGTTCAATTTACAATTACTTATTCATCTGCAACTACTGATACTGATTTCAGAATTGACGATGTAAGAATAGCTAAAGCAACTAAGATGAAATTAGAATATTTTTCTGAAGCTATGACTAAAACTTCAAGCGGAGATTATCAATTAGAGTTTAATGCTGACAGCGTTACACAAACTGATGAGCTTTTAGGATCAGAATCAAGAATAGCTGTAGTAACAGGAGCTACTTATGAATTATTTAAAATGATAGGAGGTAAATCGGAAAGAGATAGAACTGATTCTTATAATGAATACAAAGAAGAAAGAAAGCAATTATATAAAAAATCAGGACATCGTCTAAGGCGAGAGGGTCGTGTTCTTAATTTCCCAACAAGATAATGAGAAAAATACAATCACATTCAAATGAAATGAGTTTAGAATCTCCAAGAGAATACTATCCTCAGTTTTCAATGGACTTAAAAAATCAAAGGGCGATTACAAAGAGCTTCCTGAGATTGAATAAAATTAATCTTAAATACTAATTTGGCTATCCAAAAAGATAATTGGGATATTATCCTAAGCACTTTTACAGGATTAAAAACAGATAAGGATTCAGATGTAATTCCTGCTGGTTTTTCTCCTAATTTATTAAATGTGAGAGTAACTGGCTCGCATTTTGTTGGTGCTTTAGGATATGAATTAACAGGAACAAGAGATAATAATGCCGGTGAAATAAGCTCAAAATATACCTTTAATAGACATGACGGAGATGAGGTTATGGTAAGAGTCAAGGATAATGGTACTTCAGGAACTCTTGAATGGTATGATGCAACAAATGAAGAATGGTATACATTATTAGAAAGCTTAACTACTGGTAAAATAATGGGCTTCACAGAATTTAATACTTCTACTACAAGTAGAATGATTTTCTGCAATGGTGTTGAAAATATGAGTGTATGGACAGGAGCAACTACAAGACTAACTGCTACAGTATCGGGAAGTCCATCAAGTATTTCAGTAGTAAGTACTGCAGATTTTCCTTCCTCTGGAACTATCATGTATAACGGAACAGAAATTGCTTATGATTCAAAAACTTCAACTACTTTTGTAAAAAGCTCTGGCTCATTTCACGACTCAGATGGATTAGATGACGGAGTAGCTGAGGCGGTAGATGACTCTACTCATTCAGGAGTAACAAAAGGAAATATATTACTATCTGCTTTTGATAGGTTATGGATTGCAGGACAACCAAGTTCTCCAAGTGCTTTTGATTTCTCTGATGAAGGTGCTCCATTTACATTTACTGGTGGTGCAACAAGAACTGACTCAGGAACTGAAGATGTATTTAATATTGGTGGTAGAATTACAGGAATATCAAATAAAGAAGAAGAAATAATAATTTTAGGCCCTGATGGAGCTGTTGGTTTTAAATTTACATATCCTACATCAACTACTAAAGCTCCAGTTTATAGAGAGATATTTCATACCCCAGGACAAGGATGTACATTTCAAAAATCAGTATTTAAGGTAAATAATGAAGTATTTTTTACTAATAAAAATGGAGTTCAAGCATTAGGAGACTCAGAAGGGTCTGAAAGAATTATAAATAAATCAATAACAAGGATAATTCTTCCCACTCTTAAAAACTATGATTTTTCTGAAGCCTCAGCAATTTATTATGATAAAGAAAGTATTTTATTAATAGCTTGTAAGACAGATCCAGACTTTTCTTTTAACGATATAGTTATAGGATTAGATTTTTATATAGATGAAGAAGGAAATGATACTTATGGAATAGTTAAGTTTGATTGGCCAGTAAATGACTGGACTATATTAGATGACGAACTATATTTTGGCTCTTCAGCTGAAATGAATTCATTTAAGGGACTTTCAACTAATCAGAATGATGGAGCTCCAAGAACAATAAGATACGCAACAAAGAGATTTAATCTTGGTGATCCATTTCAGAATAAGATGAGTAGATTAGCAGCGGTAAAAGGATTTATAAAAACAGGAACTGATATTGATGTTGAAATACTTTATAATGCAGGATTTAAAGGAACTATTAATAAAACTATTAAATCTGACGGAGTTTATGTATCAAATTCAACTCTTAATTCAATAGGTGCTTTTCAAATGGGAACTAATCCCATAGGTTCAAATAAAGAAGAAGTAAGTGATTTAAAGGAATTTACAGTATATCTTGACTTAGGAAGTGATTATGATTATAGAGATATTCAAATGATTTTCTCTTCAGAGACAGACGGAGGAAACTTCTTAATTACTGATATAGGATTTACTGCTGATGAAACAGGATTTGAAAGCGAGGATAATTTAACAATATAATTAAAATGTAGTATAATTAAAGTACATAGTCGCCTAAGGGCTTCCAAATTAAGCATACGAGCTAGTGGAAGCTTTTTTTATGAAAAATATGAATAATAACAAAGGATCGGTATTAATAGCAGCATTATTAACGGGTGCAATATTTGCAAGCGTAGTTGGTATAGGTGTATCTTTTTATAAAGATAAAAAGCAAGAAGCAGAATACTTAAAATTAGTCCAACAAATAGAAAAAGCAAGGAGAGAACTACAAATAACTCCTGAAAAATTAGGTGCTTTTAGACCTTCAAATTATGTAGGCAAATTAACTACTAGATTAATAGAAGGTGGAAGTGAATCTACATTTAATACAAATCCAGGAGAAGCAGCAGACGGAACTACTCTAACTACTGCCAAATTAGGTGATTTTATAGTATTAACTATCAATCCAGGAGCTGCTAATGAAGAGAAAATCAGTGTATCAGCAGTATCAACTACTGGTTCAACTACTGCTACTTGGACAATTATAAATAGAGGCTTATCTTTTACTGAAAATGTAGCAGTATCAGGAAATAAGAAGCAACACGCTATTGGTGAAACTGTTATCATTTCAAATGATGATCATTACTTAAATCAACAATTTCTTGATATAGATAGCTCTCAAAATATAATTGGATTAAAAACCTTTAACACTATTTTACCAACATCTAGTTTAACAGCTACAACTAGCCTTCAATTTGTAAATAAATCTTTATTAGATGCAACAATTAATCAAGGAGCTGCTACTTCAACAGAAACAAATGGTGGAATTATAGAATTAGGAACTTTATCAGAGCAAGAAACTTCATTTGATGGAGGAATAGATAAGCCAACTGTTCTACAAACAAAAAATTCTACATCATCTTGTCAGGTAGTAGGAGCATATAACTTAGTAGCATCTTCAACTACAGGCAAATTAGATAGTAATTGCTTAGATCAAGCATTGGATTATACTTGGACTGGAAATACAAGTATTTCAAATCCATTAACTTTAAACGGAGTTAGTTATAATTTCCCATCATCAGATGGAGCTTCCTCAACAGCTCTTATGACAGATGGCTCTGGTGGATTAACTTGGAATAGCTCCGTTTCCGTAGCTTCTTCAACAGTAATAACAGCTACAACAATTTGGTCAGTACCAACTGGAGTAACTAGCGTGAAAGCTACATTAGTTGGTGGCGGAGGTGGATCTGGAGATATTGGAGGTTCTGGAGATAGTGCAACTAAAACTGGAGGTGGAGGAGGAGGTGCATATTGCGAAGGAGAAGTTGATGTAACTAGCGGAGGAACTTTACAAGTAAATATTGGTAGTGGAGGCATAGGTGGTACAACGGGACAAAATGGTACTGCTGGAAGCGATACATCTGTAGTAGGAGATAATAAAACAATTACTGCAGGAGGTGGTAGTGGTTCAGATTTTAAAAATAGTGCAGGTCAAAATGGTGCTGGTGCATCTGGTGGCTCTTGTACAAATTCTAAATTATCTATTACTGGACAAACTGGAAGAAATTCATCTAATGAAATTGGAGGAGGAAGCGGAGGTTCAACTCCTTTAGGCTTTGGTGGATATGGTGCAGAAGTTACAGGAAGTGGCTCAGTTGGTGCTGGTTATGGTGCTGGCGGTGGAGGTGCTTGGAGTACAAATAATGACGGAGCAAACGGAACACAGGGCGTTGTAATATTAGAATTTTTAATAGCACAATAAAACTATGGCAGTAATCTTAGAAAAAAATGGTAGAAAATATGAATTTGGAGATCCTTCTATAAATAAACAAAGAATAAATGACTTATTAAGCGTTGGATTTGAAGTAAGTGAAGGAGAACTTCCTGAAGGAATTACTCTGCCTGATTTAGATTTGCCTGAAGCTAATAACGAAAGTCAAGAAGAATTAGGATTATCAACATCTTTACCAGCAGTCAATAAAGAAGATATTGAAGCTCAAACAAAAGCACAATTTGATCCAGTAAGAAAACAATTAGAATCAGAATTTGGAAGAGTAATTAGCGAAACTGAAGCAAAGGGAGTTCAAGAAGAAAAGGCACTTGGAGGACAGCTTGGAGCTGGAAGAAGATTTAGTTCTTCTGCTCAAGCATTTATAAAGTTTATAGGAGAAGAAAATCAGAAAAAGGTAAATAATTTAATTGCACAGAAAAATCAAGCTCTTGCTGATTTTGATTTTAAATTAGCAGAAGCAATTCAAGGCAGAATAAAAGACGAACAAGACCAAGCACAACAAGAATTTCAAAATTCTCTTGCAATTTTAGATAGAGCAAGAAAAGAAATTGATACTACTGGAGCTACTCTTGCAGATAAAGCAGTATCAGACTTCTTAAAAGAAGGAATAACTGATAAAAATGATATGTTCCAAGAAGCTATTAATAAAGGTATTAATATTTCCTCACAAGACATAAATGATTCATTAACCAATCTTTTAACTAAAGAATCTACTGATAAAACTAAAAATTCATTCAAATTTGACAATGCTAGTTTGGGACAATTACTTTCAATAGGTTTTAGCGGAGAAGATGTTCAAACTATCCAAGATACAGTAAATAGTAATGGCTTATATGGAAAGAATGAGAATGGAATATCTTTAAGCGAAGCTTTAACTAAAGAAGAGTTTAGTGCTGTCAAGAATATTCTATATCCACCTCAAAAAGATAAAGCATCTGAGGGATTAGAGTCTTCATCTTTTATTACTCAATCAGTTCGTATTGGTCATATGTTGTTTGGAAAAGGAAGAGCATTTGGAGAAGGTGATAAACAAACTGCTCAAGATCTTGTTAAAGGATATTTAAGTGAAACTGGTATGTCTTTAGACGAATTTAAGAAAGGAGGTATTTATAATTTAGTAGATGAATATACAGGATTTACAATAACAAGAAATAAGCCATTAGCAGAAGGATTAAGAACTGTAATGTTAAATATTTCTGGAGAGAAAGGTTTTTCAGATTATGATACAGAAGGAGTTGCTCGTCTTATAAATTCTGGTAATGATATGGAAGCAATAAGAAAAGTAGAAAATGTTGCTCTATCAGAATATCAAAAGCAGTTCGGTAAAACTGATATGGTAACAGAAGATGATATTAAATATGTATATGATCAAGTTCAAGAGATTAATAAATTAATTGGAGAAGGTGCATTGGATAACATAGGTGCTTTTACAGGCTCAATAGATAATTTCTTAGCAAGAAAATTTGGATTTGGTCAATCAGTTAAGATTATGGCAAAAGTAAATTCATTGACAGCAGAACTTATAAATAAAAGAGCTGGTTCAAATATAACAGATAACGAATGGGAAAGAATTATTGCTCCCAGCGTACCACAAAAGAATGAATCCGCAAGAACATTTAAAGATAAATTAGAAGAATTAGTAAATAATCCTCTAATAAGATTAAACGCACAAAGGTCTCAAGTATCTCTTCCTCAATTAAATATTAATAATATTTCAATACCAGAAAGTAGAATTGATAACTATGTAAGTTCTTCGTATAAAGAATTTGATGATTTTCTTGGTAGTTACGATGAATATAATGGAAATGTTTGGGAATAATTAATTAAAAAATATATGGCAACACTTAAACAGGCAATGGAGGATGCTAAACAAAATCCTCAAAGCGACAGAGCAAAAAAACTATATGAGTTCATTGTTAGTGGCTCAGCAGACGAGAAAGCTAAGATTGAAGGCATAGATTTAACTAAATTTGGCAGACCACCTCTAATTGACTTAGATGAAGAACAAGTAAAAGAAGCTCAGGAAAAAGCAGGTCAATTAAGATTGGAAGCATCTAAGGGAAGGGGAAAAGAATTTTTAATTAAGCATGGATCTACGATTGGAATGCTTGGTGGATCTATACTTGGTGGACCTACTGGGCTTGGAGTAGTCGGAGCTGGAGCTGGAGCAGCAGCAGGCGAAGCTGTATCACAAAAACTTTCAGGTGAAGAATTACAACCAAAAGAAATAGCGATAGAAGGAGCTAAGGGTGCAGCAATAGAAGTTGGAGCAAGAGGTGCTATGAAATTAATACAAAAAGGAGTCCAAGCAGGTAAACCAATCCTTGAATCTGTATTTGAAGCAGTATCAAAACCAGTTAAAGCAACAGGAGAAGTAGGTAAAGCTGGATGGGAAGGTGCTAAAAGATTATTTGGAATAAGTGATGATACTATAAAAACAATTAAATCCAATCCCACTGCAGTTGAAAGAGAGTTACAAGCTATAAAAGAAACAGGCGAAATTTCAAGAGCTCCATTAGTTAATGAAGTAAAAACAGCTACTCAAAGATACGAACAACAAGTAGGTAAACAATATGCAGATGAATGGCAAAAACTATTAGAAAGTGGCAAAGAGTATTCTTTTGATAAATCAAAAGCTATCAACTCAATAAATAACTTTCTTGAAAAAGAAGCTGTAGAGGGAAATATTTGGTTTAAATTAGATGAAGCAGGAAATTTGAATTTTCAAAATTCTCCATTTACTAAAAGCCAGCAAGAGAATGCAATTAAAAAGATTGTTGATGAAATAAACCAAGCAAATCCTCAAGGAATTGCAGAAATTAGAGCATTAAAGAGAAGACTAAATAGTATATATAATGAATTCGCTTCTCAATTTAATAAAAATACTCAATTAGAGAGAGTTGTTAATCGCATGATTAATTCTGTAGATGATGCCTTACCATCTGAATTTAAAGCTATCAATAAAAAATATTCAGAGGGAATAAATGCTCTAAGTAGAATAGAAGAATTATTATTACCTATTACTAAAACAGGCGAAGTAAGATCGTCTGCCTTAGGAAAAGTAGAGTCTTTTGGTAAAAAAGAATTTCAACAACTATATCCTAATTTTATCAAAGACTTTAAAGAAAAGACTGGAATGGATTTAGTTCATCAAATAGATATATTTAACGCAGCTAAAGAAATAAGTCCATTAGCTATTAAACCAGAATCTGATATTAGTGGACCAATAAGACTTATACAAAAAATAATTAATCCTATTGCAGGAAAATTAAGACTTGAAATTGCTAAGGGAAATTATAATCTATTATTTAATGCCTTAAATGATGTAGCAAAAACTTCAATAGAAGCCAAGCAAGCAGTTCAGCCAATTATTGAATTTATTAAAAATGAAACAGTACCAACAGTAATTAAGCTCGGTATTATTGATATTTTGTCAGGAGAACAAGAACAGGAAGCTGAAGATAGGTTTCAATTAAGACTTTAATTCTTTCATTCTATCTATACAGCCATCAATTAAAGCATAAAGAAAGCTAAAAACAAGTATAAAAGAAATGCCTCCAATTAAAACAAATACTACTGGCCAGAAGCCAATTAATACGACTGCTATTATGAATAATAATAATGTTGTCATGTAGGTATTATATAATAATAATTATAAAAAGTCAATATGTTAAAAGACAAACTAAATCCAATAACCAGCTTTCCTCAATCTTTAAAGGATAGATTATCAGGAATTAAACCAACTCCATTCCTTACAGAAGAAACCCCACTCATTAAATCAGCTACAGAACTAAGAGAAGGAACAAAAGAATTTGCTGAACCAATAGTAGAAGCAGGATTAAAAGCTGGTAAATTCACAGAGGAAGCAATAATGGAGCCGGGAACTAAATTTGCTATGCCTGTACTTGAGAAATTAAGTCAGCAATTAACAGAAAAAGGATATAGTCAATTAGGAAAGCAATTAATGCAAGTTGCTCCATTTATTGGATTAGGAGTTGATATTGCAGCACCAATTCCAGGTGCAGGCAAGAAGAAAGCGGTTGAGAAAGGAATTGAAAAGACATCGGATCTGATTAAGGGAATAAAGAACACTGATAAGATGGCGAGTAAAGCTGATAATTTATCAACTTCCATCTCCAAAGCCAAAGCCTCTGGTCAGTCTTGGAGTGAACTACAAAAAACGAATCCCGACCTATTTAATACTGGTATTCTAAGAAAAAGCCAAGCCCCACATAAAGCAGTGGGTGAAATTCCAGTTGAAGTTCATTCGGCACAATACAAATGGCAAAATTATGGTCAAGATAGTGAAATTCCAGCTGATGTCCTTTATAAACGCATTGATAATGGGGCTTTTAAGGGTGAATATTTGGATAATGCTGGATTTCCAGTGCGAGATGAAAATGGGAACATATTACAAGATGTCTACGATGATGCCACTGGGGAATGGATTAAACCAAACATTTCTAACCAACAATTAAAAGATAATTTATTAAAACAATTTGAAACACCAGAGGGCAAAAAATATCTTAGTGAGGTAATTGACGCTCTTCCTAAAAATTCAGATGGTTCAATAACTGCTTATCGTATCGGAGCAATCGGAGGAGATGGAACACAAAGTTATACATTAAGCGAAGGAATGGCTAAAACATTTTCAAATCAGGGGACTGTTATTATGCCAGCAGGGACACCCGGATTGCCAAAAGGTGGCTATAAAGATTTTGGGATATTGCCAGTAAATAAAGTAAAAATAGACCCTAATGGAATAAAAGCGTGGAGTCCGTATGATGCCGAAATACTTGTAGAGCCAAAATTTGTTAAAAAATTAAAAGCAGAGTGGGATGGGCTTGAATAATAAATGTATAAAAATAGTATAATATAGATATATGATATTAAAAGATGTAAAAAAATTAGTTGTAATAAATGCAGGTCATCATAATAATGATTCTGGACACGTTACTTCAAATGGAGTAAAAGAAAATGAAGAAGTTAAAAAGATAAGAGATGAATTACTCCCATTATTACGTAAAAACTTTCAAATAGTTCCAATACCAGATAATTTGGATATAAAACAATCTTGTCAATTAGCTAACTTATATTTAAAAACCACAAAAGATGGAATAGCTCTTGATATACACACAAATGCTAGAGCAGGGGAAACACAAGGAACTGAATGCTATTCAACAGGAGAAAAAATAGAGAGAATAATATCAAAAACATTAACAAAACATATAGCAATTAAATTAGGGACATTTAATAGGGGATGGAAAGATCAAAGGGATAGCTGGGTAAAAAGTCTTATGTTCGTTAATAAAATAAATTCATACTCTCCTGTTTTGGAAGTATGTTACTTAGACAATAAACAAGATCGTGAAAGATTATTAAATGGAGGTCATAAAAAAGTTGCCGAAGGGATAAATGAAGCATTATTAGAACTATGGGGAATAAATAAATCTGAATCACAAGAAATCGCTGAAATTGGCGTTAAATTGAGTTATATAGCTAAAGTGGTAGCATTACTAGAAAAACTGATAAAAGGGGCTAAATTCGGCAATTTTGTCGCAAAAATAAGGGGTAAAAGTCGTAACTCCTAATAAATATACGAAAATGAAAAATAATTTAAAAAAAGTTTGGAGATGGGTTATAAATTCTAGTGAAGACCCTAATAAATTATCACTAACATTAAAAGGTCTATTGCCTTTAGTAATAGCTCTATCAACTATTAGCGGATATGATCTTAGACAAGATGATTTATCTTCATTAACAGATGCAGTAGTAACGGCATTAGTACAATTTGTAGCATTGGTATCGGCTTTAACAACTT